>ENA-ORNF01001364-ORNF01001364.1-human-gut-metagenome-genome-assembly--contig:-NODE-1364-length-21535-cov-3.222719_pt1 | contig 21535 bp, 17 predicted proteins | sample MGYA00242110_ERZ509012 | MGnify/ENA primary metagenome ERZ509012 (study PRJEB26280, sample SAMEA2338714) | human gut metagenome | biome: human gut; feature: human-associated habitat; material: faeces...
CGGACGCAACGGCGGTATTGGAAATCGAGCGCTGGAACGACAAATTTGGGCGTTGGGTAAACCGTGGCGCTAAGGGTATCGCCGTATTTGAGGACGCCGACCGGAGCAGGCAGCGCTTAACCCATTACTTCGATATTTCTGATACCCACGCAAGCCGCTATTCCCGCCCCGTCCCGATTTGGGATATGAAGCCGGAATATACGGACGATGTGATCGAATCCCTTGAAAATACCTTCGGCGAGCTGGAGAACAGGGAAAGCCTTGCGGACGCAGTTCTGAGCGCCGCTAAAAACGCCGTGGAAGATAATATCCCCGACTATTTGGGCGATCTGATGTATGCCGCAGATGACAGCTTCCTCTACGGTCTTTCGGAAGATATGATTACCGCTATGTATAAGAAGGCGGTAACAAACAGCGTGGCGTATATGATGATGACAAGGCTTGGGATAGATACCGAACGCTTCTTTGAACGGGAGGATTTTTCCGACATCACAAATTTCAATACGCCGGAAGCCTTGAACGCCCTCGGTATTGCGTCAAGCGATATTGCAGAGATGGGGCTTGGGGAAATCTCCCGTACCGTCCTTGCCCTTGAAAGGCAAAATCGCATCATTGCGGACAGAGAGAAACCGGAATACAATAAGGCTGAAAATAAAAGCGAAAGGAGCTTTGAAAATGAACGAGCTGACATACACAATGCAGGGCGATTACAATCTTCCCGACTTGACAATGCCCAAGCAGCCGGAAGTGACTTTGGGCAGGTACGCTCAGATGAGACGGAAATTTCTCAGGGAACACCACAAAATCCGGTACTACAATCTTCTAACGAGCTGCACCCTGACACAGCATTTGGCGGAAACAGAGCAGACAGCGATGAAGCTGGAAGAAACCCTGATGAAGCAGATGGCGGCGCAGGAGGGCTTGACCGAGAGCCTGAAAGCGGCGGATATGATGAAGTGGGTACAGGGAATGAACAATCTGAGGAACAGAGTGCAGGAGATCGTGAAAGCGGAGATCATCTTCGCTTAGATTATTACGACCGAAGCAACGAGGACAAGAGCCTGCCGTTTTTCGGCGGGGACGATACCATTCGTGAAATCCTCGGTACAACGCCCCACCTGAAAGCCTCGAAAGAGGAAATTCGTGCTTTCTATGAAAGCAATCCCGATAACGCCGCCCGTACCGAATATATCAAGGGTATTTTCAATAACGATTATACTGAACTGATTTTGAGCGACGGGCGGCGAGTCGGGTACAAAACTTGGCAGAATGTGCTTCAGCTTTGGGAGGGTAGCTATCTGTCCCGCACAAAGCAGAGCTTCTATGATTGGGGCGTAATCGCACAGCATTTTGAAGCAATGCGGCTGCTCGGCGAATTGCAGGATACGATGAAGCCGTTACCTTCCGTAGATGGACAACTGAACTTTTTGGATATGCAGGCAGAGGAAAAAACCTCTGCTTTTTCTTTTTCTCAGGAGATTATCGACGCTGTTCTCACCCGTGGGAGCGGCATATCTGAGGGAAAGTTCCGTATCTATGAGCAGTTTGAAAAAAGCTTGTCCACAAAGGAAAACACCGATTTTCTGAAAGACGAATACGGTTGGGGCGGCGCTTATCCTGTTATTGTCGGCGCAGGCATTGACGAGCAGCACGACGGGAAAGGCATTTTGATCTCAAAAGGCATTGGGGACGATAAGCCGCATATCCGGCTGAATTGGAATCAGGTAGAGAAGCGGATTGCCGAACTGATACGCCTCGACCGTTATCTCAATCCAAAGGAAAAAGAGATTTACCCGCAGTGGCTTGAAAAGCAGGAGGAACGCCGAGCCGAACTTGCCGAAGAACAGAAAAACCGTGAAATCCTCTCCTCTGCTCCGCCCAAGCAGGAATCGGTGCAGGCGGCTGAAAGCGAGCCGCAGCAGGAGGCGCAGTATGCCTATCATCTCGGCGATACAGTGTATATGGGCGCTGACGAATATGAAATCCTTGCCTTTGATGATAAGCGTGTCGTTCTTCACGATATGCAGTATCCGTTGTTCCAAAAGGAATTGGAACGGGATGAGTTTGACCGCAGGGTACGGGAAAATCCGATGAATGACCACCTGAAGGTAATGAATCAGGCGGCGGTTGCAGAGCAGCAGCCTCGTTTCAATTCTATCGAGTTTGAAAAGCTCATTCCCCACCATATGCGTTTCAAGGAAACCGATTTGGTAAACGGCAATGAGATGTATTGGGTAACGCAAGAGATTTTTACTGCTGGGGATTTAAGAAAGTTCCAGCAGGCTGTTCAGAGCTACGACGGGGATATTAAAAAGTTTTATGTTACACCCCGTGATCTAAGCCCGTCCTACTCTTTTGAGGAGGATATGGAAAACAAGGTTTTGGCAGTTATCACGCCCGACACTATCCTGCAAGACGATTATATTCAGGCTGTCCGAAGCGAAGGACTCGGCGATTACCTTCAGCCGGAGGAAAAAGCTGATTCGGCTGAAGCGCCTGCCTTTGACATTGGTATGGGCTATCTCGGCAACGGTCTTACCGTTTGGAACAGAGCCGTTGAGGAAAACGGCGATTATCAGACGATTGCCCATATCAGCAGCGAGGGCGAAATCCACTACTATGTGGACGGACTACCCGATGATGTAGTGGCAAGGATTGAGCAGGCGGCGGCACGGGAACAGCAAAAGGCGTTATTCTCTGCTGCTTATAAAGTCGGCGACAGAGTGTATTTGGACGGAAAGCCTTTTGAAATCACACGGGTAGATGACTGGAATGTGGAGCTGATGGATCGCTCTGTGCAAAATCCGCAGCCCCGTTTGGAGCAAAAGGACAGCTTTATGCGGCTTGTTCAGCAGAACGAGCGCAGCAGCTTTACGGACGCTTATCGTGCGTACAGTGAAATCAAGCACGATAATCCTGACAGCCTTGTGCTGTACCAGATGGGCGATTTCTTTGAAGCCTACGGTGCGGACGCACAGACCGTAAGCGAAGCGCTGGAGCTGAATCTTGCTTCCCGTTCTATCGGCGGCAATCAGCGAACGGATATGTGCGGCTTTCCGGCAAACCGCTTGGAAACCTATGTCAATATGCTGCTTGACCGTGGCTTTGATGTAGTTGTTTCTTCCCTTGAAAACGGAGAGCGCAGCACCCGAAACATCGTATCGACCAATAAGGAAGATCCGGTGCAGTCGCAGCCGGTCGGCAGGATCGACTATCTGCACAGGGACGGGACGGTGCGGGAAAGCGTTGAATACAACAGCCCTTATCAGTTTGAAAAGGATATAAAGGAAGAAAATTACTACGGTGTTCCTTTTACCGTCGTTTTCTATAAGGATAAAGACGGGAACACTATACCGCAGGATTTTATCAGCAGCCTTGATCCGCAACCGAAAGGCGTAGAAATCATTGATTCGCCCTATCTTGCAAACGACAGGGCGGCAGAAAATACGCTCCCGCCCGACGAGAGATTTTTCGTCATTGAAACCGATGATGGTTATGCCATTTGGGACGATTTGACGGAAGCGATCTATATCGACGATGAGGGCGTCAGTGAGGAGTTTAAGAGCGAGTGGCAGGCAAACGACTACTTGGAACAGGTCAAGAAATCTGTTTCCGAACTGGATACGGCAAAAGCGCTCATAGATGAGTATTGCCGTGAGGAGTTTGAGCGTGACGAGGGTGCGGATTACACAGACCTTTCCAATGTGGAGCTTGCTTATACGACAACCGAAGATGATAAGCACGAAATTCAGGCGAGAGTTAATCTTGTGGATTACCGGCTTGAAACCCTTGTAGACGGAAAAGTTGTCAGGAGCGAACAGTTTTCTTCTCTTGAAGATATGATCGAAAGGAGTTTGCAGAGCCTTTCCTTTAACGATCTTGTGTATCTGTCTGACGAGGAAATTGAAATAGCAGAACAAAATTCTGTCGAACAGCCTGAGCAGAAAGCAGCCGAGCCATTCACGCCTGCTTTCAGCCAGCCGAAGCGCTCACGGGTACAGACCTTTGATCTGCACCCCGATATACCTATGTCCGAACGGCACACCTTTGACCTTGCTTCCCACGAAGTGCCGGAGGCTGGCAAAAAAGAACGCTTCCGCAGGAATATGGCGGCAATCAATGTGCTGAAGGAATGTGAGTTTGATAACCGCTTTGCAACGCCCGAAGAACAGGAAATCCTTTCGCAGTATGTCGGTTGGGGCGGTATTCCAGAAGCATTTGATGAAAACAATTCCTCGTGGGCGGACGAGTTTATCGAGCTTTACACTGCCCTTTCTCCCGACGAGTATGAAAGCGCAAGGGCAAGCACCCTGACCGCTTTCTATACCCCGCCCATTGTCATTTCCTCGATCTACAAGGCAATGGAGCAGATGGGATTTAAGGAGGGCAATATCTTAGAGCCTTCCTGCGGTATCGGCAACTTTATCGGTATGCTGCCCCATTCAATGCAGGACAGCAAAATCTACGGCGTGGAGATTGATAAGATTTCGGCGGGGATTGCACAGCAGCTTTATCAGAAAACCTCTATAGCAGCGCAGCCGTTTGAGGAAGCAAATATCCCTGACAGCTTTTTTGACGCCGTGATCGGCAATGTGCCGTTCGGCGATATTCGAGTGAATGACAGGAGGTATAACAAGCATAACTTTTTAATCCACGACTACTTTTTTGCGAAGTCCTTAGACAAGCTTAGACCGGGCGGCGTAATGGCGCTTATCACAAGCAAAGGCACGATGGATAAGGAAAATCCAGCCGTGCGGAAATATATCGCACAGCGAGCCGACCTGCTCGGCGCTATTCGCCTGCCGAATAACACCTTTAAGGGAAACGCCGGAACGGAGGTCGTTTCGGATATTTTGATATTACAGAAGCGAGACAGACTTATTGACCTTGAGCCGGAATGGGTACACCTGAACACCGATGAAAACGGCGTGAAGATGAACGCCTACTTTGTCGATCATCCCGAAATGGTACTTGGCGAATGGAAAACCGTGTCCGGCAGATTCGGCGAGGAAGATACCGTTATCCCTTATGAAAACGCTGACCTTGCCGAGCTTTTGGACGAAGCCATTTCCAATATCCACGCAGAGATTACAGATTACGAAGTGGACGAGGAACTGACCGAAGAAGATAACTCCATTCCCGCCGATCCCGAAGTCCGCAACTTTTCCTATACGGTTGTGGACGATAAAATCTATTACCGTGAAAATTCCCGAATGACTCCGGTGGAATGTTCGGCAACGGCTGAAAACCGGATCAAGGGTATGATTGCCATAAGGGACAGTGTTCGCAGCCTGATTGAAATGCAGACCGCAGGCTTCTCTGATGATGAAGTTGAAAAAGAACAGCAGAAGCTAAATGCGCTTTACGATACTTTTTCCAAGAAGTACGGGCTGATCAATTCCCGTGCGAATGTGTCCGCATTTTCTCAAGACAGTTCCTTTGCACTGCTCTCCGCACTGGAGGTGCTTGATGAGAACGGGGAGCTGGAGCGCAAGGCGGATATGTTCACGAAGCGGACGATCAAGCCACACACTCCTGTTACCTCGGTTGATACCGCCAGCGAAGCGCTTGCCGTATCTATGGGCGAAAAAGCCTGTGTGGATATGGAATATATGTGTTCCCTTACGGGCAAGACCGAGCAGGAAATCTATGGGGAATTAAAGGGCGTTATCTTCCTAAACCCGATGTACGGTTACGGAAACAGCACCGAGCGAAAGTACCTGATGGCGGACGAATACCTTTCCGGCAATGTGCGGGAAAAGCTCGCTTGGGCAAAAAAATCCGCAGAAGTCTACCCCGAAGATTACAACATCAATGTGGAAGCTCTGGAAAAGGTACAGCCGAAAGACCTGACTGCCAGCGAGATTTTCGTACAGCTCGGCACGACTTGGCTGCCTGAAGAAATCGCACAGCAGTTTATGTATGAGTTTTTGGATACGCCCGTTTATGCGAGATGGAATATCAAAGTCCACTACTCAAAGCTGACGGGCGAATGGAATGTGGAAGGAAAATCCTATGACCGTGGAAACCTGAAAGCCTACAACACCTACGGCACGAAGCGTGTCAATGCCTACAAAATTATTGAAGATACGCTCAATATGAAAGATGTGCGTGTCTTTGACTATATGGAAGATGATGAGGGCAAAAAGAGGGCTATCCTCAATAAAAAAGAAACCGCTATCGCCCAGTCGAAGCAGGAGCTTATCAAGCAGGGCTTTCAGGATTGGGTATGGCGTGATCCCGCAAGACGGGAAAAGCTGGTACGGCTGTATAACGACAAGTTCAACAGTATCCGCCCCCGTGAGTATGACGGAAGCCATATCACTTTCAGTGGTATGAATCCTGAAATTGAGCTTCGGGAACATCAGAAAAATGCGGTCGCCCATATCCTTTACGGCGGCAATACACTCTTAGCACACGCCGTGGGTGCAGGCAAGACCTTTGAAATGACTGCCGCTGCAATGGAATCCAAGCGGCTCGGACTTTGCAATAAATCTCTCTTTGTTGTCCCCAACCACTTAACAGAGCAGTGGGCGGCGGAGTTCTTGCAGCTCTATCCAGCGGCGAATATCTTGGTCGCTACGAAGAAAGACTTTGAGATGAAAAACCGCAAACGCTTCTGCGGTCGTATTGCGACGGGAGATTACGACGCCGTGATTATTGGTCATTCGCAATTTGAAAAAATCCCGATAAGCATTGAACGGCAGAGGGCTGTTTTACAGCAGCAGCTTGACGATATTATTGAAGGGATTGCGGATATAAAGCGAAACCGTGGCGACCGTTTTTCGGTCAAGCAGCTTGAAAAGACGAAAAAATCCCTGCAAACGAAGCTGGAAAAATTAAACGATCAATCAAGAAAGGATGATGTCGTAACCTTTGAAGAACTCGGTATAGACAGGTTTTTCATAGATGAAAGTCATTATTACAAGAATCTGTATCTTTACACCAAAATGAGGAATGTGGGCGGTATCGCTCAGACGGAAGCGCAGAAATCTTCCGACCTTTTTATGAAGTGCCGCTATCTTGATGAGATTACCGGAGGGCGTGGCGTTGTGTTTGCGACGGGTACGCCGATCTCAAACAGTATGGTAGAGCTGTATACGATCCAGCGGTATTTGCAGTACCGGACGCTGCAAGAACACGATTTGCAGCACTTTGACGCTTGGGCGTCGATGTTCGGCGAGACGGTCACGGCAGTCGAACTTACGCCCGAAGGAACAGGATACAGAGCGAAAACACGCTTTGCGAAATTCAATAATCTGCCCGAACTGATGGCGATGTTCAAGCAGGTTGCGGACATCAAAACGGCGGATATGCTTGATCTTCCCGTACCGGAGGTAGAGTATCACAACATTGCCGTGAAACCGTCTCAGGTGCAAAAAGAAATGGTCGCCTCTCTCGGTGAACGAGCCGAAAAGATAAGGGGCGGCAATGTGGATTCCAGCGTGGATAATATGCTGAAAGTTACAAACGACGGGAGAAAGCTCGCCCTTGACCAGCGAATGATGAATCCAATGCTGCCCGATGAAGAAGGCAGTAAAGTCAACGCCTGCGTGAACGAGGTGTTCCGTATATGGGAGGAAAACAGCGATAAAAAACTGACGCAGCTTCTTTTTTGCGACCTCTCCACTCCAAAGGGTGCAGGCGAGTTTTCCGTCTACACGGATATACGACAGAAGCTGATCGAGCGTGGTATTCCCGAATCGGAAATCAAGTTTATCCACGAGGCGGATACCGAAACGAAGAAGCAGGAGCTGTTCAAAAAGGTACGCCGTGGCGAAGTACGAATCCTGATGGGCAGTACACAGAAAATGGGCGCAGGGACGAATGTGCAGAACAAGATCATTGCTTCCCACGACCTTGACTGCCCGTGGCGACCTGCCGATCTGGAGCAGCGAGCTGGGCGGACGGTGCGGCAGGGCAACGAAAACCCGAAGGTCGGTCTGTACCGATATGTTACGGAAGGCACTTTTGACGCATACTGCTGGCAGCTCGTTGAGGGCAAGCAGAAGTTCGCAAGTCAGATTATGACAAGCAAATCTCCCGTGCGTTCCTGTGAAGATGTGGACGCTACTGCTCTTTCTTATGCGGAGATCAAAATGCTTGCGGCGGACAATCCGCACATCAAGGAGAAAATGGATTTGGATATTCAGGTGCAGAAGCTGCGCCTTTTGAAGTCCAACTATCTCTCCGAAAAATATGAGCTGGAGGACAAGATCATCAAATACTACCCGACAACAATCGCTCGGACGAAAGAGACGATTGCGGGGCTGGAAAAAGACATATCGCTTGCAAAAGAACACCCGAAGCCTCTTGACGATACCTTTGTAGGGATTGAGGTTAAGGGTGTTTCTTATTCCGAAAAAGCGGAAGGCGGACAGAAAATCATTGACGCCTGCAAGGAAATGACTTCGCCTGATCCCATCCCTCTCGGCAAGTACAGAGGCTTTGATTTGGAGCTTTCCTTTGATACCTTTGAAAAAGCCTATCAGGTAAAAATCAAGGGCAACCTTTCCCGTTCCGTCTCTTTAGGCACGGACGCTATCGGCAATATTACCCGAATCGACAATGCCATTGAGAAAATCCCTGAACGGCTGGAGGCGAAAAGCAGAGAGCTTTCAACTCTCGAACAGCAATTCGCCACTGCGAAAGCAGAGGTTGAGAAACCGTTTGACAAGGAAGAAGAACTGACCGAAAAGACAAATCGGCTCAATGTCTTAAACGGCTTGCTCAATGTGGATAAGCGGGAAAATGAGCTGGTGGACGGTGCGCCGGACGAGGGCGACAGCGTACCAGTTCCAAAGGACAGAGCCTACGAGCGATAACTTTCTTAGCGGTATGGGGGAAATCTCATACCGCCTTTACATAGTAAGTTCTCTGAACTGCTGTGTCAGTAAAAATAGAACTGTGGCTTCCTTGTGCGGGCAATGATTTGTCTTTATAATATGAGACATCATATAAAGAAAAGAGGTAAAACCCGATGGAAGAAAACTGTTCTATCAAACTGTTTGAAAGCGATCTTGAAAGTATGCTGTCTCAGGTACTCGCTAAAGCCCGTTCCCGTGATGAGAAATTGAAGGCTGCAAAGGAAAAGGCAGTAGAGCTTAAACATCAAAACGAGAAACTCAATGCTGTCTTGGATTTGGAAAAGCCATCTGCTCTTACCGAAGAAGAATGCGAACTTTTAATCCAGTACCTGCTTGCAGAAAACAATGTTGTATTGGAAGAATACCGCATTTGTTATATGCGGGGGCTGATGGACGGAATGGAAATCAAAAAAACAGTAGAATAAAACTTACATAGCCGCTTGGTTTTACAAAAATCAGGCGGCTATATCTATCACGGCAAGGTGGAAAAAGACATAGTGCTGTGATATAATAAAATGGCTCTTTGAGAGTCAATGTCAAGAAAACTGAGGTTATTTTCCTATGAACAATATTTTGATTCACGGCTTGGGACAAAACAATAGGGATTGGGATACCATTAAAACTGTGTTGGAAGCGAGGGGGATTTCCTCTATCGCTCCTGATTTATTTGACCTTGCAAGAGGCAGGAAATTAGACTATCCCACAGTATATCAGGCATTCAGCGAGCTGTGCGAGTCTTACCAAGACAAACTAAATCTTTGCGGGCTTTCCCTCGGCGGTCTGCTTGCGCTCAATTATGCTATCCAGTATCCGAAAAAAATAAACTCTCTTGTTTTGATCGGAACGCCGTTTGAGATACCGAAAGGACTGCTGAAATTTCAAAATATTGTATTTAGATTTATGCCCAAAGCCGTATTTCAGAATATGGGCGTAAGCAAAAAAGATTTTATTCGTTTGAGCAAATCAATGGTTGATCTCAATTTTATGGATTCGGCGACAGCGCTTGATTGTCCCGCCCTTATTCTTTGCGGCGCAAAGGATAAAACGAATATGGAGAGTGCTAAGCGGTTTCACGAAGCAATGAAAAACAGCAAGCTGGTCATTGTGGAAGCTTCCGGTCACGAAGTAAACAAAGATAATCCGAATGAGTTAGTTCGTGTTTTGCAAGACTTTTGGGCAGATAGGTAGAGATGAGGTTTTTAATAATGAATGAGAGAGAAAGAATTATCCGATTATGGTTTGATATGTGGCTGAAACAACAGGATTTGGGCATAGATGATATTTTTACAGAAGATGTGGTTTATACGGAAAGCTGGAGTCCAAAATATCAGGATCGCAAAACTGTTAAGCACTGGTTTAATGAGTGGAATACACGGGGAAAAGTCCTTATTTGGGACATTAAGCAGTTTTTCCATAAAGGTAATCAGACTATCGTGGAATGGTACTTCAAAAATGAAATGAACGCTGGAAGCATAGAAGAATTTGACGGCATTTCACTTGTAGAGTGGACGGATGATAACAAAATTAAGTCTTTAAAAGAATTTGGCTGCAACCGTAATAACTATAATCCGTATCAATATGGCGATCAACCTCGATTTAGAGATGAAAAGGCAAATTGGTTTTGATATGTTGATTATCGTGGTAGATTTCCGTCACGAATTTAATAAAGGAAATATGGAGACAGAAAGATGGAATATATAGTAGATGATAAAAAACTGGACGCATTTACCTTTATTGCGTTCGTCAAACAAGTATGGCAAGGCAATTATGATATTGAAAAAACACAGTGTGCATTGTCTCAGACAATCAATATTACTGCTTATGAAAATGAGGCACTGATTGGCTGCTTGCGTATTCTTACAGACGGATATTATTTCGGTACGATTACAGAGTTGCTCGTCCTTCCTGAATATCAAAAACAGGGAGTAGGCAGTAAACTCTTGCAACTTGCAAAGGATAATACCCCTACTATGCTGTATTTTGGAGCGCAGCCGGGGATAGAAAAGTTTTATGAAAAGAATGGTTGCAAAAGAAGCTTGCAATCCTATGTGATCGAAAAGGAACGGTCATAACGAAAATTTACGAGGTGCTTAGTATGGAAGTCAAAAAAATAGATGATACTCAAATTACAAATGCCATTGACTTGATTTGGCAAACTTTTTTACAATTTGAGGCTCCCGATTATTCTGAAGAAGGAGTTAAGTCGTTTCAGGATTTTATTGAGAACAAAGAGATCATCAAAACATTAGAATTTTGGGGCGCTTATGACGAAGAAGAACTAAAGGGAGTTATCGCAACAAACGAAAACCGGAAGCATATCTGTTGCTTTTTTGTGAAAGCACAGTATCAAAGACAAGGCATTGGCAGAAAGTTGTGGAACTTCCTACGAGAAAATAGTTCAAGCAAAACCATTACAGTAAATTCTTCTCCGTATGCAGTTCCGGTCTATCATAAACTGGGTTTCGTAGATACCGATACGGAGCAACTTTCGGATGGTATGCGATATACACCTATGCAATTTATAAAATGATTGATTTGAGAGAGGTGATTTGTAGGTGAAACGCTGCATTGTAGTAACCGAAATAGTCTAAAATAAAATATCAGGAGGTTAATAATGACTATTTCGGAAACTAAAATCTATCCTCGTACCGGGGACAAACAAACGGTATACTTAAAGAGCGTAGTAAAAAATCCAAACATTATTGTTGGCGATTATACGATGTATAATGATTTCGTAAATGATCCAACGGATTTTGAAAAAAATAATGTTCTGTACCACTATCCTATCAATCACGATAGACTGATTATTGGGAAATTTTGCTCTATTGCGTGTGGTGCAAAGTTTATTTTCACGAGTGCTAATCACACTTTGAAGTCATTGTCTACTTATCCTTTCCCATTGTTTTTTGAAGAATGGGGACTGGACAAAAGCAATGTGACAGATTCGTGGGATAATAAGGGAGACATTGTTATCGGAAATGATGTATGGATTGGATATGAAGCTGTTATTATGTCTGGTGTTACCATTGGTGATGGAGCAATCATTGGTACTCGGGCAGTAGTAACGAAAGATGTACCGCCTTACACGATTGTAGGCGGTGTACCCGCACGACAAATCAGAAAGAGATTTTCTGAAGATACCATATCATCATTATTGGATATTAGATGGTGGGATTGGTCGGAGAAAAAAATTAAAAAAAATATTCCCGCCATTCAAACGGGAAGCATTGATTACCTAAAGTAATAGGACTTACCGAATAACAAATATCTTTACATAGCCGCTTGGTTTTACAAAAAATCAAGCGGCTATATTTTTGTTTAAGGAGGTGTTCGTTTATGGGCGAAATAGACTACAACGCCCTGCTTTACGACAAGATGAAAGCGGAGCAGGACAAGTACAGAGACTGGTTGCTTAATCAGCCGCCGGAGGAAATTCTGAATCATACCTACGAGTATACGATGAGAGAGGACATCGTGATGTGTATGGAAGAACTGGAGCTTTCTCCGAAACAGGCAAAGGCTTTGCTTCGTTCCCCTTGCCCTCTTGACGATGTCTATAAAGAGTTCAGGGACAGAGAAGTGGAGCATATGGATACCATTCGTGATTCCATCGAAACGAGGGCAAATGATGTGCTCAAACGAGACAAAAACAGAGAAAGCAGGTGAGAAAATGGTGTGTAAATTAAAAACAATCCGTGCGGATATGCTGGTGTTGCAGTGCCAGCTTGAAAGAGAATTGATCAGATATGTGAAGCGGTATCTCTGCCAGCCGCAGGTCACAATCATCACAAATGATAAGCAGTTTGCCTTTATGTGCGAGCTGTACGACTATGTGGAGAATACGGAGCTTCCGCCTGAAATGGTAAGTTCCCTTATGAAAACGAAAAATGTCTTGGAGCTGTCTTGGGACGAATGGCTGATGAATGCCGAAGTTGAAGATATGGAAGATTCCATTGAGAAAGTCGCAGAGCTTCTCAGGAAAGGGAAGATCTGATATGCCATATATTCCGCCGGAAGTGGTCGAACAGGCTCGGCAGATCGACCTTTTAACTTATCTAAGAAGGATGGAGCCGGATAATGTTGAACAAGTCAAAGGAACGAGAAATGTATATCGTACCGTTGACCACGACAGCTTAAAGATTTCAAATGGCAAATGGTTTTGGTGGTCGCAAGGTTTCGGCGGCTATACTGCGCTTGACTATCTGATAAAAGTCAGGAACTATTCTTTTATGGACGCAGTGGAAATCCTAACGGGAAAAGAACTGGCAAAGTGGACGCCGCCACCGAAAAAAGAAGAAAAAACTGAGCCGAAGGCACTGCGTTTGCCGGAAAAATATCAAGACAGCAAACGGGTAATGCAGTATCTTTTTGATCGTGGCATTGACTATCAGATTATTCAGGAGTGTATTGCGGACGGTGTGATTTTTGAAAGCAACGGGCGCTATCATAATGCGGTTTTTGTCGGGAAGGACGAAACAGGGACGCCCAAATATGCCGCTTACCGTGGTTTAGGAAGCAGTACCTTTAAGGGAGACGCATACGGAAGCGACAAGCAATATTCCTTTCGCCTGCTTGCAAAAGAGCCTTGCCAGTCGGTGCATTTATTTGAAGCCGCCATTGATTTGCTGTCCTATGCCACTTTGCTGAAAGCTCAGGGTAAGGACTATAAATCGGAAAATCTGCTCTCTCTTTCGGGTGTGTATCAGCCGAAGAAAGAGAGCAAAGACAGTAAAATTCCGATTGCGCTTTCCGTTTTCCTTGAGAAAAATCCACTTATCAAGACGATTCATTTGCACTTGGACAATGACAAAACGGGAAGGCTCTGTACCAAAACCTTAAAAGAGCTGCTCGGAAATAAGTATGAAGTCTTTGACGAGCCGCCGAAGAAAGGCAAGGATTATAACGATTACCTCTGCATACAGCTTGGAATCTACAAATCCAAAGAAAGGAGCTATGAGCGTTGAATGTACGAATTTATCAGATCAATATGAAGCGTGACGCCAACAATGTCGCCTTTATGAATTACGAGAGCCTTCCAAAATTTCAGGGCAGCTCAGAAATCGACAGCAGCCTCTATGATAAGGTGTTCGAGGGAGAAGTAAACTGCTTCACGCTGGAAAAACTCTATGAGATTTTCAATCTTAAACACCCCGCAGGATATAAAGGGCGGTCGATGTCCGTGTCCGATGTGGTGGAGATCATTGACGGGAATACCGGAAAAAGCTACTTCCACTTTTGCGACAGCTTCGGTTTTCAGAAGGTCGATTTTGATCCGGAAAAGACGCAGGTCAGCGACCGCTTCCTATCGCTTGCCGAGCAGGAGAAAATCTCTGTCCTGCTCGTTCCGGTCGGCAAATCTCCGATTGTGAAAGAGATACCGAACACCTATGAAGCGATGAAAGAACTGGTCGGCGGGGGCGGTTTAGACGAGTATATGCCCTTTGAAGATGACGCCGCTATCGTCTGCAACCGTGACGGGAAGCAGGAAAATCTGCCGATGAATCGGGCGGTCTACCAGCCGCCGAAGCGCACACAGATGAGTTACAGCGACCTGAAATCCCTTTTTCGGGAAGCGGAAAACAACAGACAGCACCTTACCGCACATATCGTTTTTACCGCCGATACCTTCAAAAAACCGTACAGCGAATTTGAACGGACTTATGAAGTAAGCTCGGACAACAAGGCGTTCCAGTCCCGTATGGGCGGCTATTCCATCTACGGTACTTCTCTGGACGGTGTTGATCCGTGCCTGCGAATGGAGGGCTTGATGGCGGACGAAATGGGCGGTAAGGACGGTTGGAAAATTGAAAAATGCTTCTTAGTGGAAGATTCAAGAGAGGTCGCCGACATCATTCACGGCGATTTTTTTATTGCCCGTTCCAATATCGCCGATGAGAAATACAGCAGCTTATCGAGCGAACAACTACTGAAATACAAACGGCTTTTTCGGTATCCTGAGCGATTCCACGAAACCGCACACGGGATTGAGATCGAGCCGTTTAAGCCCGACAGGGCGGACAAAGAACGATAAATATCAGGAAAATACGGGGCAGCCCGACAGGTCTGCGTTAGCTTAGCGAGCAGACTGTTTTTACTCCTATCGGGCAAAAACAGTAAAAGCTCGTTAGGGGCTGCCCCTAATACCCCAATACAGGAAAGGATTTTGACTATGCACGAATTTCTATTCTTTATGATAGGCTTCCTGCTCGGCGGTATTATCGGCGTGACGATAATGTGCCTTATGCAGATCAACCGAATCAGCCGCACACCAAATATCCGAAAGGAGGACGAGGAGCTGTGAAACGAACAGTCAAAAAACAGTTTTGGTTTTCTAAGGCGGAAGCACAGGACTTGCAGAAGAAAGCAAAGAAAGCCTGCCTGACCGAAGCGGCGCTTGTACGACTGCTTCTCCGTGGCTATGAGCCGAGAGAAAAACCGGACGAAAGATTTTATGACGCTATGCGGGAGCTTTCCGCTATCGGAAACAACATCAATCAGCTCGCCATTAAAGCGAACGCCCTCGGCTTTGTGGATTCGCAAATGCTGAAGAACGAGGCGCTGAGGTGGCACAAGTTTCAGGCGGCGATTGAGCGTGAATTTCTGCGCCCTGAAAAAAGCGGATTGAAATGGCAGTAACAAAGCTTTGGAAGGTAAGCGTCCGGCTCGGTCAGGTACTGGACTATACGACCAATCCTGAAAAGACCGCCAACCCCGAATATTCTGCCGAAGATTATCAGGCGCTCAAAGATGTGCTTGCCTATGCGAAGGACGAGGAGAAAACGGAACACGAGTTTTTCTGCGACGGGATCAACTGCAATGTGGCGATGGCTCGTGACCAGTTCATTACCGTCAAGGAGCAGTTCGGCAAGACGGACGGGATTCAGGCATATCACGGGTATCTGAGCTTTAAGGAAAACGAGGTTACGCCCGAACAGGCGCAGCAGATCGGAATGGAGTTTGCAAGAAAGATGTGGGGCAAGCGGTTTCAGGTGGTCGTTACTACCCATCTGAACACGAAACATCTCCACTGCCATTTTGTCATCAACTCCGTTTCCTTTGCCGATGGGAAGCGGCTGAAAGACAAAGAAAAGTCTTGGTACTACTTCCGACATATCGCCGATGAGATCTGCTTGGAACACAAGCTGTCCATTGTGGAGAAGCCGGAGCTGCACAGATCGCCCGCCTATCTTACGATGAAGGACGAGGCGGGTATGCCCACCCGATACAACAACGCCAAAAAAGCGATTGACGAAGCGATTGCGATGAGCCGTAACCTGCGGCAGTTCCAATATGAACTGGGCGTGATGGGCTATCACTCGAATTTCAGTCCCAACCGCAAGTATGCGACGGTTACACCCAAGGGCAGCGAAAAGCCGATACGGACTTACCGGCTCGGCGAGGAATACACCAAAGAGAAAATCCTTGAACGGCTTATTGCCAATCGGGATAATATCGTGTTCAAGCCGTTCCAGCCAAAGACCTATATCGTCCGGCAGTACCGCCTGCCCACAAGAGAACATAAAATCCAAAAGGTCGGCGGGCTGTATGGCTTGTATCTCTACTACTGCTATCGGCTCGGCTACCTTCCGAAGCACAATCAGAAACAACAGAATACGGCGAGGCTTCACTATCTTCTCAAAGATGATTTGATGAAGATGGACGAACTCACCAAACAGGTAACGCTGCTCGGCAAGCACCAGATCGGTACGGACGAGCAGCTCTTTTCATATAAGCGGTCGGTTGAGGACGAAATCAAAACCCTTACCGCCGACAGAACACATCTCCGAAATGAAATACGAAAGGTAGATATATCAGATGAACGGCTGTCGGCGGCAAAGATGAAAATTTCAGCTATCTCCGAACGCTTGAAAGAGCTTCGCAAAGAAGTAAAGCTCTGCGATGGAATTGCAAAGCGGTCAGGCGTAATTGCCGATACCCTTTCGCAAGTCAAAGCAGAGGAAGAAAAATCTCAAAGAAAGGAGTCCCGAAATTATGAACAACGGCGGTGACGCAGCAGAACAAATCGTCAGGCTGTCGCTTGAAGGATTTGAAGTGGCTGTTCGGCTCACAGGCTCGGCGGCGAAGAATATCGCTATTCTGTTAGCTTCCGTGCTGAAGCAGGAGATCAGCCAGTCGAATAAGACACGGGGAAAAGCACGGCTTACCAATATGATTAAGTCCGGCAAGGAGCTGAAGGTCTTTTCATTCCAGCAGAAAGACCTGCCGAAGTTTACCGAACAGGCAAAACGATACGGCGTCCTTTACTGCGTTCTGCGTGATAAAAACACCAAGAGCGATACGGCGATGGTCGATATTATCGCCCGTGCGGAGGACGCTGCGAAAATCCAGCGAATTTCCGACCGCTTTGAACTTGGTAAAGTCGATAAGGCTTCCATTGTTTCCGAAGCGGAAAAGGCTGTGGCAGACCGTGCGCCTGCCAATGAAGTGCCTACGAAATCGAGGGGCGAGATCATCGTGGAGGAAGCGATGGGAAAGCCAATGCAGAAGGAGGGAAATTCCCACCAAAACCCCTCGGTCGCAAAGACGGACAAAAGCCCTCTGTCCGAGCGAGACTCAGAAACGACAGGTACGCACACTGATAAGGGTGTCGCAAAGGCGACGGATAAGAAGCCTTCGGTCAAGGAAAAGCTCGACCGATACAAGGCGGCTGCCAAAGCGGAAAAGGAAGCAGAGCGTACTGTGCCGGAGGTTTCCAAAGAGAAGCCGAAAACCCCTGAAGCCAATCGGCAGACTGTTCACAGGCAGCCGAAGAAATCCAAGAAGCCGAAAGAGAGGTGAGCGAAATGGATCAACTAAAGGAACACCCGCAGATCGTGGAGCTGTTAGACACACTCGATAAAAACGGCTTGATGAAAGAGAAAAGCGAGGTGCAGTCGCTGGTAAGCTATATCGGAGGTATGGAAGAAACGCTGACAGAAATGCTCGGCGAGCTTCAGGATATGCGCCGTGAAATCAATCTGATTCACAACAACACGCTGCGGAGCAAGTGCCATACCCTTGTGGAAAAAACGGAGGGCAAAATCCGTCAGGGATTTTCCGCAGTCAAAAAGATGAAGGACAATCTGATCCAGTCAGCCGGGAACGCTGTGCGGGCGTTCCGGGAAAGAGGCAGGGACGCCCTCGCCGAATCGGTCAGGGCAATGAAAATCCCCGAAGCGCTGGATAAGTTGTCTGCTATGTTTGGCAGAATGTCAAAAGAGATGGCGCAGGATACAAAAAAGCTGTCCGCTATGCAGACGGAGCTTCAGGGTGCAAAGGGACATTTGAAAAATATGGGGCTGCTGTTTATGGGGAAAGCCGCAAAGGAAGCGGAACATTCCAAAACGGATAAAGGCGTATTATCAAGGTTGTCCCGTTTATTTGAAAAAGCGCAGAAAGGATTTGCGTCTTTGGAGCAAAAGGCGATGGATACAGCGGATAAGCTCAGAGTTTCCCGTGTGAAATCGTCTGTAAAAGAAAATCTCAGCAGATATAGGGCGGCGGCGAAAGCAGAAAAAGGAACAGAGCGCAGCGAGCCGACCGCTTCCAAAGAAAAAAACCGCACAGTACAGGCGTTGGGGCAGATTAGCGCCCCGCACCAGCAAAAATCAAATCTATCAAAAGAGAGGTAAAAAGATATGACCAACGATTTTAAGAATAAGCAAAGTAGCGGCGCAAGACCGCCGAGACTTTCGCCGGAGGAATACGCCGCCAAGAAAAAGGCGGAGAAAGAAGCCATTTATCAACTGCTCGACAATACCGCTTCGGAAGTGGTGCAGTCGCCGGAAAAATTCAAAGCCTACCTTGATGTGCAGAGCCGTATGGACAGGTACACGGCGAACAATGCGCTGCTGATGTATAAGCAATTCCCGCAGGCAAGCCAGATCAAGGAGTTTGATGATTGGGCGGCTGAGGGCGTAAAGGTCAATAAAGGCTCCAAGACCTTTATTATCCTTGATCCGTATGAGTACACCAAGAAAGACGGGACAATCGGCATTGATTTCAATTTGAAAAGAGTGCTGGATGTTTCACAGACCAACGGCAAGCGCCCTGCCGCCCCGACCGCTAACCGTGATCCGAGAAAGCTGGTGGCGGTTATGCTCGACAGCGCCCCGATCAATATTGAAAGCACCAATGAGCTGCCTTATCCCGATATGGGCGCTTTTTATAAAAATGAAGATCAGACGCTTTATGTGAAGCGGGACATCGGCGACAGCGTTGCCCTCTGCCAGTGCGTCGCTCAGGAACTCGGTCACGCCGAGCTTTCTATGAACAGCGAGGTATACAGCCGTAGGGATATGGGATTTCAGGCGGTGTGCATTGGGTATATGCTCTGCAAGAAATACGGCGTGGATACGCAGAATTTTGCGATTGACCGTATCCCCGACGAACTGAAAAACAAAGAGCCGAAAGAAATTAAAGCTGAACTCGGCAAGACGCAGAAGGCGTTTAAGGAAATTACCGCCCGTGTTTCCGACGAGCTGTACCGCCAGCGGGCGGAGCGCTCAAAGGAACAGGAGAGATAACCGGAGGTAGCTGTGATGAAAGAAGAACTCTACCATATCGCTTTGGACGATTATGAACACGGCGTTGTAATCCGTTCCCTGAACGATAAAAAGACCAACCTCAAAAAAGAGGGCAAGTCCACCGACGCCGTTGACGATCTGATTATTAAAATCGGTCACGCCCCAAGACGCAAGTTCAAAGTGGTAGAAAAGGAATCCTGCCGTGAATCGAGATAGCAACAAGCAGTCTGCGATTATCCTTGCGGTCATTGGGATTCTTCCCGTTGTGTGGCTCGGCTTATTGATAGCGCCGTCCGTCAAGGGCGGTCTGCCGGAGATACTGCCGAGCCTTTTGACGGCATTCAATGATCCGTTCCATATCGAGCTTTGCGGGGACAGCTTAAAAACTGTCCTCGTTCTGCTTTTGCTCTATGGAATGGGGATTGGGATTTATCTGTCTACACGGAGGAACTACCGTAGGCGTGAGGAACACGGCTCTGCGAAATGGGGCAGCGCAAAAGCCATTGATAAAAAGTATCGTCAAAGCCCGCCCTCGGAAAATAAGCTGATGACGCAGAATGTCCGGATCGGACTCAATGCGAAAAAGCACCGCCGCAATCTCAATACTTTGGTATGCGGCGGCTCCGGCGCAGGCAAGACGAGATTCTATTGCAAGCCGAACTTAATGCAGACAAGCAATTCCTCTCAGGTCATTTTAGATCCAAAGGGGGAAATTCTGCGTGATGTCGGCAATCTGCTTGAAAAAGCAGGCTATGAGATCAAGGTGCTGGACTTGATTTCAATGGAGAAAAGCCATTGTTACAACCCGTTTGTCTATCTCAGGAACGACAACGATATTCAGCGCCTTGTGACCAATCTTTTTAAGAGTACCACCCCGAAAGGATCGCAGTCCAACGATCCTTTTTGGGATACTGCGGCTTCGATGTTGTTACTCGCCCTTATTTTTTATCTGCACTACGAAGCGCCGGAGGAGGAGCAGAACTTTGCGATGGTAATGGAAATGCTCAGGGCGGCGGCGATTGAGGACGAGGAGGACAACCGCCCTTCTCCACTCGACAATCTGTTCGCCGATTTGGAAATGGATAATCCCGACCATATCGCCCTGAAATACTACCGTTCCTACCACTCCGGCTCGGCAAAGACCTTGAAATCTATTCAGATCACTCTTGCCGCAAGATTGGAGAAATTCAATCTTGAAAGCTTAGCGGCACTGACTTCCGCCGATGAGCTTGACCTTGCTTCAATGGGCGAGAAGAAAACGGCGCTGTTTGCGCTGATACCGGATAATGATTCGAGCTTTAATTTCCTCGTCAGTATCCTTTACACGCAGCTTTTCCAGCAGCTTTGCGCGGGCGGCATCCGGCACGCCCAGCGCGTCGAACAGGCCGAACAGGTAGCCCATGTGGCTCACTTCCAGCACCCACGGCTTCCTCAGCTGGGCGAGCGACTGGGCCGCCAGCGACACGGCCTGCCGCACCTGCGTTTCGCCCACCTCGCCCAGCAGCTCAAGGCCCATCTGGCCGATCTCCTGAAAAGTGTGGCTCTCTGCCGAGGGGCGGTAGACGTTTTCGTGGTAGTAGTAGCGCAGCGTCTCGCCCGGGGCGGGCTGTGCCGTCTTGGCGATGGAGAGGGTCACGTCCGGCTTGAGGGCCAGCAGCCGCCCGTCCAGATCGGTGAAGGTGATGACCTGCTCCGACGAAAGAAAGCTGCGGTTCTCCTGATACAGCCCGTACTCCTCGAAGCGGCCCATGTGATATTTGCGGCAGCCCGCCGCTTCGTACAGCGCCCGCAGCGCAAAGGAGGCCTGCTCCTTCGGCTGCAAGCAGGAGATGTCAAATTTCATACCCTTTTCCTCATTTCTGCCGGACACCTGACTGCGCCGGCCCTCTGCGTCCCGCCGCCTTCCGGGGACGCTCCTTGATGTAAGACTATTTTACTTTATCAAGGTAAAGTTGTAAAGCGTGAAAGTGACCGTGTTTTCAATTTTATGATACGATTTTTCTGTGCGTTTGTACAGAAAGGCGAAATCATTTCACGAAAGCCCGCTTTGAGATGATGGGAGCGCAAAAAAAGGAGCCGCTGCACAGCGTTTTCCTGTGCAGCGGCTCCCCGCAGTTCCTTTTTCTCAGCCCAGCAGCTCCA
>ENA-ORNF01001375-ORNF01001375.1-human-gut-metagenome-genome-assembly--contig:-NODE-1375-length-21435-cov-6.317259_pt1 | contig 21435 bp, 18 predicted proteins | sample MGYA00242110_ERZ509012 | MGnify/ENA primary metagenome ERZ509012 (study PRJEB26280, sample SAMEA2338714) | human gut metagenome | biome: human gut; feature: human-associated habitat; material: faeces...
GAGCGAATAAATGTCAAAAGGCGTGCGGTAGATTTGGCGCTTTTTGACAAACGGAAGAGAGGCCGAAGCGATGAGTGCATCAATTTCGGCAAAGCAATCCCGCATACGAATGTACTCGGGTTTTCCGGTCTCCAAATTTGTGCTCACTGTCCAGAATTCCATGCCGGAAGCTTCAAACGCTTTCTGATCAAACGGCTCGAGTTCCTGAGGAATTTGACGATAGCAAAAGTCGTTGTCAACGATATTGCCGGTGCAAAGCCATGTTCTGAAACTGAAAAACCTCGAATCCCTGCAAAAACGCGTATAGATGCGATAGCTGCGGCCTTTCTGGCCCGACACAAACGAAATTCCGTGAATGGCACCCGCAGAAACGCCGATGAGTCCGGAAAAAGGCAGGCACATGTCGTGCAGGACGTCCAAGACACCCGCCGCATAGATGGCGCGCACGCCGCCGCCTTCGACCACAAGTCCGAGTTTGCTCTTCTGCGTTTCCTGCATGGTTCTAATGCTGATGCTCCGAAGGTTACCGAGCATAATGCGCTTGACGGCAGAAAACAATCGGCCGTTTGTCTTGTCCGAAGCGGTAATACCTCAAGGAGCGGTCATCTAGGTAGTTTGTTGATCTTGACAAAACCTCGACAAAATCGGAGACTTCGATATCGTGCAAATTCCCGTATTTCCGCCTTTTCCGACAAACATGCGTCCGTTGCCCACAACGCTCGTTTCCTTTGCGGTTCTTACTCAGTACTGCCGCTCCCATCTCATGCGCTGATCTCCACGCGCACAGGGCTTGTTCGTCCGCGCTCAGCGGCAATTTCGACACAGGTCTTCGACTGAGAACCACTGCGTTCACTCAAGCCCAAAGCAACCAGCACAAGCAGACACCATCGACGGCGCGGACGCGCAAGCTGCGTTTGTCGTGCGAAACCGCAAAAGATCAGGAAAAGAACCAACGAACATGCTTGAACTCAAACACATTACAAAAACGTTCGACACGGACGCCGGCCGCGTGAAGGCCGTCGACGACGTGTCGCTTACGATCAATCCCGGGGAAATTTTCGGCATCATCGGATTTTCAGGCGCCGGCAAATCCACCTTGGTGCGCTGCATCAATCTGCTCGAGCGTCCGACCTCGGGCAATGTCGTCATCGACGGCACGGACCTCACAACGCTTTCCGACGCCGATCTCCGCGTCGTTCGCCGCCGCATCGGCATGATCTTTCAGCACTTCAATCTGATGCCCAGCCGCACCGTGTTCGACAACATCGCACTCGCGTTGCGACACTCCGAGCTCGGCAAAGAAGCAAAGGCCAAGAAAATTGAAGAGCTTTTGGCTCTGGTCGGGCTTTCGGACAAGTCAAACACCTATCCCGCGCAGCTTTCCGGCGGCCAGAAACAGCGCGTGGCAATTGCACGAGCCCTTGCCAACGACCCGAAAGTGCTTTTGTGCGACGAAGCGACGAGCGCTCTGGATCCGCAAACCACGCATTCGATTCTGAAGCTTCTCAAGGAAGTCAATCAAAAGCTCAGGCTCACGATCGTGGTGATCACGCATCAGATGTCGGTGATCAAGGAAATCTGCGATCGAGTCGCCGTAATGAAGACGGGGCGCATCGTCGAGGAAGGCACGATTACGGAGATCTTCGCCCATCCCAAGGCTGATCTCACCAAGGAATTCATCAACACGGCCAACAACGTCAAGAAGTTCCTGGGTCTCGTTGAAAGCGGTCAACTTGACAACGAAGTTGCCGAAGGCGGCAAAATCCTGCTTTTGACCTACACGGGCGGCTCGGCCGGCGAACCGCTCGTCGTGGCGCTCTACGAGCGATTCAAGGTGCGGGCCAACATTGTCTTCGGAAACATCGACTTCATTCAGGGCTCGGCCCTGGGCAAGCTCGGCGTGGTGCTCACTGGTGAAAAAGCCTCGGTGCAGCAGGCCGAGAACTATCTCAAGGAAAACGGCGTTTATGTAGAGGAGCTCAAAAATGGACTTCATTAACACACTGATGCCCAATTTCGAGCGTTTGAGCGGCGAACTCTACGAATGCATCGGACAGACTTTCACCATGCTCGCCGTCTCCGGGAGCATCGCCTGGGTGCTCGGTGTTGCCGTGGGCGTGCTTCTTACCGTCTGCCGTCCCGGAGGCATTTTGGAAAACCGGTGGCTTTTTACGATCTTTGACCGCGGCATCGACATTATCCGCTCGATTCCGTTCATCATTCTGATCGTGCTGCTGATTCCGGTGAGCCGTTTCCTGGTCGGCACGGGCTCGGGTGTGACGGGGTCCTTCGTCGCTCTTGTGGCCGGCACCGTGCCGTTCTTTGCCCGTCAGATCGAATCGGTTCTGGCCGACATTGATCACGGTCTCATTGAAGCGAGCCAGGCAATGGGCTTTTCGCCGCGCGAAATCATCTTCTCGGTGTATCTGCGCGAGAGCATTCCCGGCATCACCCGCGTGACGATGATCACCTTTGTGAGCCTTGTGGGCATCACGGCCATTGCGGGCGCAATCGGCGCGGGCGGCCTGGGCGACTTTGCCATCCGCTACGGCTATCAGATGGGCTACCGCGACATGATCTGGCTTACCGTGATCATCATCTTGCTCATCATCAGCGTATTCCAGTTCTTCGGAAACATCATCATCAAGAAATCGACGCACTAAATTCAAAAGGGAGACAAAACATGACCGGACTTCAATCTCGATTCGGCAAAGTGACGACGGCGTTTGTTGCCGCAGGCATCGTGGCGGTGACGCTCGTTGGTTGCGGCGACAACAAGAAGCAGGCAACGGCCGACGGCTTTACCGTAGTCAAGGTGGGCGTCGTGGGCGACTACAACGCGCAGTGGGATACCGTCAACGACCTTCTCAAGAAAGACAAGATTCAGGTCAAACTCGTGAAGTTCTCCGACTACGCCACCCCCAACCGCGCTTTGGCCGACGGCGAAATCGATCTCAACGCCTTCCAGCACAAAGCCTATCTCAAGAACGACATCGAGCGCAACGGATACAAGATCGAAGCGATCGGCGATACCCTCATCACGCCGCTTCGCGTCTTTAACAACAAGGAAAAGCTAAAGAGCATGAAGGACGTCAAGGACGGCGACATCTTCGCCATCCCGAGCGACCTCACCAACGGCGGCCGAGCTCTGAAGGTCCTTGAGTCCGCCGGTCTGATCGTCTGCGACCCGGCCAAGGGTTACGTTCCCACCAAGACCGACATCACCAAGTACAACGTCAAGATTCAGATCCGCGAAGCCGAATCGGGCGTTCTCTTTAACATCCTGCCCGACGTATCCGCGGCGCTCATCAACGGCGGTAACGCCTATACGGCAGGGCTCGACTCCAAGAAGGACTCAATCTTTGCCGAGGACATTGATCCCAAGACCAACCCCAACGTGGGTCAGCTCTTCAACGTGATTGTCGCCCGCAGCAAAGACAAGGACAACCCCGTCTACAAGAAGGTGGTCGACGCCTATCACACGCCCGAAACCGCCAAGACGCTCGTGGACGTCTACAAGGGTGCCTTTACTCCTGTTTGGGCGGGTTCTGAAAAATACACGTACTGATCGGCGGGCTGACCGCCGCGGCCGGCAGTAATGGATTTAGAGACCGACTGCCGGCTTTTCCTTGAACGAACGGATACATTTGACATGGCAATCGATACCTGCGTTCTGGCACAAAAGGACTACATCGTCGGCATGCGCCGCTATTTTCACGCGCATCCGGAAGTAAGCCTGAAGGAATTCCAAACCTCGGCTCGCATTGAGGAAGAACTTGACAAGGTCGGCATCGAGCACACCCGTGTGGGTGAAACGGGCGTCTATGCTCGTGTAGTCGGGAAAAAAGTTGGCGAAGGCAAAACGAGAATCGTGGCGCTTCGGGCCGATATGGACGCTCTCGGCATGGAAGATCTCAAAAACTGCGAGTACTCCTCTCAGAATCCTGGCTTTTGCCACGCCTGCGGCCACGACGGCCACACGGCAACGTTGCTTGCTGCCGCACGCATTCTGAAGTCAATGGAAAACGACTTTGCCGGGGAAGTGCGCTTTTTCTTCCAGCAGGCCGAGGAAATCGGGCAGGGGGCGCGACAGTTCGTTGCGGCTGGTTTGCTCGAAGGGGTAGATCGCATCTACGGTCAGCACGTCACCAATACCCTCAACGTCGGTCAGGTGGGCGTCGTTGCAGGACCTCTCAACGCAAGCTGCGACTTTTTCCGCATCGAAGTGAAAGGCAAAGGGGCACACGTTTCGATGCCGCACAAGGGTGTGGATGCCCTCTACGTAGCATCCCAAATCGTGGTGGCCGTGCAGAGCATCGTTGCGCGCAGCACAGATCCGATGGAGTCAGCTGTCGTCGGCATCGGCAAGGCCTGGGCCGGCACGCAGTACAACATCGTTGCCGAAGAGGCCGTTCTGGAAGGGACGGTGCGCACATTTTTGCCCGAAGTCCGTGAAGCCACGAACCGTCGTCTTACCGACATCGTCGAGAAGACGGCAGAGATGCTGGGCGCCAAGGCAAGCATCGTCATCAAGAACTATTCCAACCCCTTGATAAACGACGCGGATGCGACAAAGGAAGCCAAGCTCGTAGCGCAGGAAATTGTTGGTGCCGAAAACATCATCACGGACTATCCCAAGTCCATGATGGCCGAAGACTTCGCCGACTATCTTCCGCATTGCAAGGGGACGTTCGTTTACTTCGGTACGCACAGCGACAAGCCGGGCACCGATCGGCCCAACCACAACGGATTCTTCGACATTGACGAAGAGGGACTGCTCGTGGCGTGCAATATGTTTGTGCGCTACGCGCTCTACGTGCTTGGCACGAAGTAGCCGTGGACGGTCGGGCTTGAGAAACCTCGTTTGCGTTTGAGCTCGCTTACAAAAAGATAAAGGGCTGCCTGGTTCTTCAAGCAGCCCTTTATTCATGCAGAGTGCGTCAAGAAATTAGTTCTTGTGGCACATCGTGCAGTTGTTGTGCATGGCGTCAGCCTTCTTTTCGCCCTTGACCCAGTGGTCGGCCGGCATAGCCATCGGCTGGCCCTTCACCTTGGCGGCGCCCATCTTGGACTGATCGCCGTGGCACATGATGCAGGGGTTGTTGGCGTCCGTGATCTTGTAGGCGTCAATCGGATGCGGGATCTTGGAGGGCATGCCGCCGGCAGCCTGAGCGGCGGCGCAGATCATCATGGAGGCAGCTGCAACAACGCAGGAAACCGTGAACTTGCTCATCTTGTTCTCCTTTTACGGGGTGTTTTGTATGTCGTAAATGAATTCGGTCGAACTTCTCATCAGGCACGAGAAAATCCGCGGGTGAATTTTTAATACGATTTTAAGGTTGGCGCAATAAGCCGCTCGAACTAATTCCTGCAATTTCTATTTTTTCTGTAAAAATTTTTCTCAGCGACTTTTCTCGGGCGGTTTTTTCGACAGTTGTGAAAGCACAAACTAAAATGGCGACTCCCGGGAGAACCAATACGAATGACTATCACACTCAATCAACTTGACGTCGGTCAATCCGCCACCGTTGAAGTGGTCGGCGGCCGCGGCGCGCTTCGCCAACATTTTTTGGACATGGGGCTGATCCCTCAGGCCACGGTAACGCTGATCAAGCGAGCTCCGATGGGCGACCCCATTGAGGTCCGAATCCGCAGTTACGAACTGACTTTGCGCGTAGCCGAAGCCAATGAGATTTTTGTGAAAAATGTCCGCAAAGGGGAGCCGACAAAGCAAACGCACCCCAAGCCGATAGAAATGGATCACCCCGGCTACGCGGAGGCCGGGAAAAATCAGGTGATCAAACGTGAGCAACCCCTGATGACGGCCGAAACCGTCCGCATCGCGCTCGTGGGCAATCAAAACTGCGGCAAGACAACGCTTTTTAACAAATTGACGGGGTCCAATCAGCACGTAGGCAACTTTCCCGGCGTTACGGTCGATCGCAAGGACGGCCGTATCGTAGACCACGAAGAGGCGCTTGTCACCGACTTGCCAGGCATCTATTCCCTGTCGCCATACACCAACGAAGAGATCGTTTCGCGCGAGTTCATCCTTCGCGACGATCCTCACGTCATCATCAACATCGTCGACGCCACCAACATCGAGCGCAACATGTATCTCACGCTGCAGCTCATGGAACTCGGCCGTCCCATGGTTCTGGCCCTGAACATGATGGATGAGGTGGCTGCCAATGGCGGTTCCGTTCGCGTCAATGAAATGGAAGCGTTGTTGGGCATTCCGGTCGTGCCGATTTCGGCGAGTCGAGGAGAGGGCATCGAAGAGCTCGTTGAGCACGCCCTGCATGCCGCTCGGTTTGTCGAGACACCGGCAGTCCACGACTTCTGTTCGACCGACGATCATGGCGGGGCGGTACATCGCTGTCTGCACAGCCTGATGTTTCTCATTGAGGATCATGCTCAGCAAGCAGGCATTCCGCTTCGTTTTGCCGCAAGCAAAATCGCCGAGGGCGATGCGCTCATTACCGAACAGCTTCATCTTGACGTTAATGAAAAGCGCACGATCGAGCACATTCTGAAGCAGCTTGAAGCCGAACGAGGGTTGGACCGCGCCGCGGCCATCGCCGACATGCGCTTCAGTTTCATCGACAACGTCTGTGCGCAAACCGTCGTTAAGCCTCACACCAGCAAAGAACATCTGCGCAGCCTTGAAATCGACCGCATTCTGACCGGCAAATACACCGCCATTCCGGCTTTCATCGCCATCATGGCTCTGGTGTTCTGGATGACGTTCAATGTCGTCGGCGCGTGGCTTACCGACGGCCTCGACTGGCTTATCGGTTTGGCAACCGACAAGGTCGATGCCTTGCTCACGAGCCTCAGTGTCAACGAGTCGATTCATTCGCTCATCATCGACGGCATATTCAATGGTGTGGGCAGCGTTGTGAGTTTCGTACCGACCATTGTCGTCCTCTTTTTCTTCCTGTCATTTCTTGAAGACAGCGGGTACATGGCCCGCGTCGCGTTTGTGATGGATGTCTTTCTGAGACGCATCGGCCTGTCCGGGCGCAGCATCGTGCCGATGCTGATCGGTTTCGGCTGCACGGTGCCCGCCGTGATGGCAAGTCGCACGTTGCCGTCCGAACGCGACCGCAAAATGACGATTCTTCTCACACCCTTCATGAGCTGCTCGGCAAAGCTTCCGATCTACGCATTTTTTGTAGCAGCCTTTTTCCCGGGCCAAGGCGCTTTGGTAATGATCGGTCTGTACCTGCTCGGCATTGTCACGGCCATCGCACTCGGTCTGGTCATGCGGCGAACCATGTTCAAAGGGGAAGCCATGCCGTTTGTCATGGAGCTTCCGAACTATCGCCTGCCGGGAGCACGCAACGTCGCCTTGCTTTTGTGGGACAAGGCCAAGGATTTTCTGCAGCGCGCCTTTACCGTCATTTTTGTGGCGACCATCGTCATCTGGTTCCTGCAGTCATTTGATTTCCGCATCAATCCCGTTGAAGACCCTCAGCTTTCCATGTTGGCCGTCGTTTCGGGCTGGATCTCACCTTTGTTCGAACCGTTGGGGTTCGGTGATTGGCGCATCAGCACCGCTTTGATCAGCGGGTTTATGGCCAAGGAAAGCGTCGTGAGCAGCCTTTCGGTGACATTTGGTTCTACTGAAGCTTTGACGACGGCATTAAACGGCCTGACTGCAATCAGTTTGTTGGTCTTCTGTCTGCTCTATACGCCCTGTGTGGCTTCCATCGCGACGATCAAGCGAGAGCTGGGGGGTCTCTGGGCGACGGGCGTTGCCGTTTTCCAATGTGCGGTAGCCTGGGTTGTGGCCTTTGTGGTCTATACGGGCGGCGGCTTGCTTGGCCTGAGCTAAAAAGGAGGAGCGCCGTGAATGCCGCCAGTTGGATTGTCCTTTTTGTAATCGCCGTCGCATTTGCTTTGGCTGTGCTGCGCATCTTTAAAGGTAAGCACTCGGGGTGTTGCGGCGGCTGCAACGGGTGCAACAAAACCGCTTGCGCAAAGTCAGGTTGCCCCAAGTGCCGGACTTGACCGCCTGGTCGTTTATTTCGTTAACGAATCAGCCGTTGTGAACTCAGTCACTGAGCAGCTCAGCTTCAGGTTGACGGCCGAACCACTTCTCAAAGATTTTCGCAAACTCACCGTTTTGCTTGATGGTGGCAAGACCGCGGTTGATGCGCTTGAGAAGTTCCTTGTTGCCCTTCTTGACGGCAATGCCCAGGTCTTCACGGGTCAGAGCCACCGGCAACGCTTTCACCTTGCCGCGGCCTGCGGTGACAACGTAGTAGTCGTTGGTCGGGATGTCGTTGAGCACGGCGTCCACTCCGCGGTTGCGAAGTTCCAGATAGCACTCTGTGAGCTGGTTGAAGACTCGAACCTCGGCGTTTTTGACCTTGCGGGCGGCAGCTTCGCCGGTCGAACCGATCGATACAGCCAAACGCTTGCCTTCGAGGTCTTCGGCCTTGGTTATCGTGGTGTTGTCGGCATTGACGACAATGCCTAGCCCGGCAATGTAGTAGCGGTTGGAGAAATCGACGCTTTTTGCACGCTCGGGCGAAATCGTGATGTCGTTGATGGCAATGTCGATGTTGCCGGTCTTCAAGGCAGGTATCAGACCGTCAAAGGCGAGGTTCCTCACTTCCACGTCAAAGCCTTCAGCCTTGCCGATCGCACGAATGATGTCAACGTCGTAACCCACATACTGGCGCGTCTCGGAATCCTGAGAACCAAAAGGCGGATAAGTCGCGTCCATGCCGACAATCAGCGTGCGCTTAGGATGTTGGTTTGCCCAGGCAGGAACTACAGACAGCGCAGCTGCGGCCGTCACGACGGATAAAAAGATTCTTTTCTGCATTATTGGTTTCAGGAAGCCGGTGTCGATCCATACCGCTGAATTGCGGTAATAAGCTTTAAATTTTAAGGTCATTTGGGTTGAAGAAGCCAACCACCGGACAAACTCCCGTGTAGGTATTGCGATTTGCCTCAAATCAGCCGACAAAAGCAACCGGCGCCAAAGCGCACAACACAAGTTTTCGCAGTCGTTTCAACCGGAAACCGCTTCCGGGGATTTGTATTTTTGTTAAGCTCTTTGCCACAACGCAACCCGGGAGGAATCCAAATGGCGCAGCACCTTTTAGCCGATTTAATCCGTCAGAGCGGTTCCGTCGTGATTGACGGAGCCATGTCCACAGCACTTGAAAAGGCAGGTTGTGACCTCAACGACAAGCTATGGAGTGCGCGCGTACTCATTGAAGAACCGGACAAGATTCGGCAGGTGCACGCTGATTATTTCGAAGCGGGAGCAAACGTTGCCATTACCGCAAGCTACCAAGCGACCGAGGCTGGATTCAAAGAGCGCGGAATTGACTCTCAGAAAGCATATGACCTTATCGCTCAATCTGTGACGCTGGCTCGTGAAGCTCGCGATGATTTTTTGATTCGTCATCCGGAACGAGAGCCGAAAACTCTTTTGATCGCGGGTGCCGTCGGCCCTTATGGTGCTTATCTTGCCAACGGTGCCGAATATACGGGCGATTATCACCTTTCGGACGGTCAATACCGTACCTTTCATCAATTGCGCATGAAGGCTCTGGCAGAAGCCGGAGCGGATTTTCTCGCCGTTGAGACGCAGGCAAGACTCGACGAGGTCAGGGTCATTCTCTCGATGATGGAAGAGCTCGACATGACTGCCTGGGTAACCTTTACATTGAAGGACAGCGGTCATATCGCTGACGGAACGCCGATCGAAGAGGTTGCCGAAGTGTGCGGCAAGCATCCGTTGGTTGACGCCGTCGGCGTCAACTGCGTCAAACGTGAAATGGTGGCTGACGCATTGCAGCGCATTTCGTCCGTCACAGACAAGCCAATGATCGTTTATCCCAATTCGGGCGAAACGTATGATCCGACGACAAAGACCTGGCATCATCCGGTCTCGGGGCCGGGCTGGGCGGACTTCGTGTCCAAATGGAAAGCCATGGGAGCCGTTTGTCTGGGTGGCTGCTGCAGAACGTTGCCCTCGGATATTGTTCAGATTGCTGAGCTGATGAAGGCTCGCCGCTGAGGAAGGACTTGCCCGGTATTCGGCGCAAACTACTCGGAGCAAAGAGCGGTTTGGAGATTGTTCGGGATGCGATCCGGGAAACCTTTTTTCTGTCCTATTGAAACACAACCATAAGCAAGGAACAGGAATGATCAAAGTTCTTTCATTGGTAGCAACGTGTATGGCTGTTATCTCATTTTCCGGCTTCGCCGCCGAGGCACCTTCGACTGCTGCAGCAAATCCCTACGAACAAAACGTTGTGCGACTCTCCAAAATCACAGTTGCACCCGAATATCTTGATCAATACAAGGAATTTGCCGCCGAAGTCGGTCGTGAATCAATGAAGCGTGAACCCGGCGTTCGCGTCCTCTACAGCATGCAGGAAAAAAAGAACCCCACGCGGTTTGCCATTCTCGAAATCTATGCAAATCAAGAGGCTTACAAACATCATATTCAGACGCCTCACTTCAGGAAGTACAAGGAAGGAACATTGCATATGGTGACGTCGTTGGAGCTCATTGACTGCGATGCTCTCGTTCCGGAAGCGCTTATAAAGCCCTAGAAATATTTAACACGGATACAAAAACAGCCTCCGCCGGAGGCTGTTTTGTTGCTGTATCAATTCAAGCGTTTTTCTCTCAGAATCGTGTGATTGTGCTTGGTTCGTATAGCAACGGCGTTTCTCTCCGCTTCCAAATCTTCCTTTACCCCAAGGGCGACATGCTTCTTGTTTTGCCAAAAAAACTCTTCCCAGAGACAACAACATGGCTTTGAGCGCGGTCTCGACAAAAACGCCATCGGAATATGTGTAGCAGGCAGCAGACAGGCAAGACCGAAAGCGCCCGAGTGAATGCGTAACGCCAATCGGTAAGTCCAACGGTCAATGCAATGCGAACAAAGCAAAACCGGAAGCAAGCAAAAGAATGTTCAAGAAAGTAAGAGCGCCGTAGGCAATACGCCGGCCGGCGTTGTAGCGGCCTTGGGGAGGAACGCCGCCCGACTTCTGCGGTCGATTGAATATCTTGCTCGGATAACCGCCCAAACATTTGAGTCAAGCAGGAAACGGGCGATCGGTTCGGAAAATCTCAAAGGGCATTCGTTGAGGGTGGATTTTGCAAAAAGGATGTAAGCGCTCAACAGTACGGCAAGTACAAATCCAAAGGCAAAATGAACTCCGATCGACAGATGTGCCGGCTCAACGTTGGCTCTGGAAGCGGAACCGGAGAGAATGCCCGTAGCGGCGAGAACGGTCCAGAACAAAGCATTGAATAGGAGCGTGAACTGGCCGCTTATCTCAAAACGACGAATCAGGACGGATCGCATGACTGAGACCTCTTCTAAAGGAAAGGGGCCTGCGACCTACAAGCGAGACGGACCGCGGCGCATAGTTCAGGAAAAAGTCAAAACATCAAAACTTGTACTTCGACGGTATGTTTGGGATCGCGCCACGATCTGCGCACAGATTAGTTGACTTCAATGTAAAGATGCGTTACGCAACTGTCAGACTTTGGTAGCAAACGAGTCCGTGCCGCTTCAATTCAAGAGTCCTTTGGCCGTGTGACACTCGTCGCAATATCTTTTATTTGTCCGTTTGTCTCAAAACAAAACTCAAATGACAGTGCGGCAGTGGTAACTGCCTAAAGTGCGGGTGTCGGCAGCAAACGCATGCAACTTTGCTGCTCAACGGATTTACGAACTGACAATGGACACTGCACTATTCGATCTTTTTGTCGATTCTTTCTGGCAAATTCTGCTGCCGGGTTTGACCGTGACCATTCCGCTTACGGCGATCGCCTTTTCAGGAGCGCTCGTCATCGCGGTTGTGGTGGCGCTCATCCAGTACGCACAGGTGCCTGTACTGAAGGATCTCGCGCGCTTTTATATCTGGGTCACACGCGGCACGCCGCTTCTGGTGCAGCTCTTCGTCGTCTTCTACGGTCTGCCCCACGCAGGAGTGCTGATCAATCCGTTCGTCGCCGCGGTAGTCGTCTTTGCCGTCAACGAGGGTGCCTACTGCGCCGAAACCATCCGTGCGGCACTCGAATCTGTTCCTGCCGGGCAGCTTGAAGCAGGCCTGTGCAGCGGCATGAGCTATCTGCAGACAATCGCCCGAATCGTGTTGCCCCAGGCTTTTCGAACGGCTTTCCCGACGCTTAGCAATTCGCTCATTGCAATGGTGAAGGACACATCGCTTGCGGCCAACATCACCGTCACGGAAATGTTCATGACAACGCAGCGCATCGTGGCACGCACCTACGAACCTTTGTTGCTCTATGTCGAAGTCGGCTTGATTTACCTCATTTTCTGCACGGTCCTCACGCGCCTTCAGAGTTACGGCGAAAAGCGCCTGAGAACCTATGTCTCCCGCTGAAACAAAGGAGCGTCGCATGCTGTTGAGTGTTGAAAATCTGCGCAAGACCTTTGCGGGCACACCCGTATTGCATGGCATTGATCTGAAGGTCGAGAAAGGGGACGTGGTCGCGATCATCGGGCCGAGCGGATCGGGAAAGACCACGCTTTTACGTTGCCTGAATTTTTTGGAAAAAGCCGACGGCGGTCGGTTGACCTTTGCGGGCGAAACGTTTGACCTGGCGAAGATCTCCCGCAACAACGTTCTGAGGATCCGCAAGCGCACGGGTTTCGTGTTTCAAAACTACAACCTCTTTCTGAACAAGACGGCGCTTGAAAACATCACCGAAGGACTGATCGTCGGAAGGGGAATCAAAAAAGAACTGGCGCAGGACAAGGCGCATGAGCTGCTGGCTCGCTTTTCCCTGACACACCGCGAAAACGCCTATCCATGTGAACTCTCGGGAGGTCAACAACAGCGCGTGGCCATCGCACGAGCGCTCGCAGGCGATCCGGACATCATTTACTTCGATGAGCCCACATCCGCTCTTGACCCGGAACTTACGCGTGATGTTCTCTCGATTCTGAGGGAGCTTGCTCAACAGGGACTCACGATGGTCGTCGTCACGCACGAACTTACCTTTGCCAAGAACGTCGCCAACAAAGTTGTCTTTATGGAAGCCGGACAAGTAGTGGAAGCAGGAGACGCACAGACGATCTTTGGGAACCCGAAAGAACTCCGAACAAAAGAATTTTTGGAAACGCTTGCCTGAGCACCAAGCAAACAATCGATTTGGACAAGGAAAAAACGTATGACAAGAAACCTCAAAACACTGACGATGCTCGCATCCACAGTTTTATTGTCGGTGACACTGACAGGGTGCGGAGAAGACGCTAAGCCTGAGCCTGCGGCAAAAACAGCTCAAGCACAAACGCAGGATCTACTGGAAACGATCAAGTCACGCGGCTCGATCACAATTGCCATGGAAGGAACTTGGTCTCCGTGGACCTATCACGATAAAGACGGCAAACTCACCGGTTTTGACGTGGCGATCGGCGAGAGAATCGCCCAAAAGATCGGCGTCAAGGCTCAGTTTGTCGAAGGCAAATGGGACGGACTGCTCGCGGGGCTTGACGCGGGACGTTATGACCTGATGATCAACGGCGTGGGCATCACCAAGGAACGCAGTCAGGCATACAGCTTCTCGGATTCTTACGCCTATGACCGCGTCGCGGTGATTGTCAACAACGATCGCGACGACATCAAGACTATGCAGGATCTCAAGGGCAAAACGACGGCCAACACCATTTCAAGCACCTATGCTCTGGCTGCTGAAGAAGCGGGAGCCAAGGTGATCGGTGTGGACGATCTCAACCAGACGTTTGAGCTTTTACGCTCCAGGCGCATCGACGCGACGCTCAACTCGGAAGTGACCTACCTGGACTACACCAAGACTCATCCAGATGCCAAGATCAAGATTGCGCTTTATACGCCGCAGGCAGGAGAAATAGGTATTCCGTTGAAGAAATCGCCGCAGACCGAATCGCTCAGAAAGGTTGTCAACGACACCATCGCAGAACTGCGAACCTCAGGTGAACTGGGCAAGATTTCGGTGCAATTCTTCGGGATTGACATCACGAAGCAACCGTGACAGCAAAACGGCTTCTAGACGGCTAAATCACGCGTTATGTTCGGATTCCGTGTATATATTTACGGAATCCGAAGGAAAACCGTGTAAATCTTTGATGCAAATCAAACTTGATACACTAAGATCTACCTTCTGTGAAAGTGGTCCTTTTATGCGAAGTATTGCCAAAGCGTCTTGGCAAAAAGAGCAAGCAGCACGACGAGAATGATGGGCCGAACGATTGCAGTGCCGTTTTTGACAACGAGCGTTGCACCCAGATAATGCCCGGCAATTCCGAAGAGCCCGGCAATCAATCCGAGATGCCAGTCGACTTGTCCTGCCAGAGCGAAAGTCACGAGCGCAGCACCGGCACCCGCAATGTTGACGACCTTGGTTTGACCGGAAGCTTCGCGAACATCCAAGCCGCCGAGCGTGGAAAAGGACACGAGAAGGAACGTTCCAGAACCGGGGCCATAAAAGCCGTCGTAGGCATTGCACACAAAAGCACAGGAAGACAATATGCCGACTCTTTTGGCATACGGCATATCAATGTGTTCTGAATCATGCTTGCGTTTTCGCAAAACAATTGCGGCAACGATCGGTAGCAAGACCAGAAGGATGATTTCAAAGACTTCCGGCGGAAGGTTCAAAGCAATGGACGCGCCCGCGTAACTGCCGACGAAGGAAACCAAAACAGGAAGAGGGGCTAGCTTCCAATCCACAAAGCCGCTGCGGGCGAGCTTGAAAATCGACGCAGCTTTACCCATGCAGCTTGAGAGTTTGTTGGTGCCGATTGCCATATGCGGCGGAATGCCAGCCAGAAGATAGGCGGGCACGGCAATCAGAGCGCCACCGCCACCGACGGCGTCGACGAAGCCGCCAAGAAAGACCAGCGGACAAACAACCAACAGAGTATTGAAATCCATTTCGATACAGAACGAAACGTGTAACAAAACCAGTCTAACACCGGGGTAATCGGCCGGCTCGCACTAGGATAGGCCTGTCCGAGAAGGCTCTCTGCCAAAATCAAACGTCTGTTTTGTCATGCCGCGCTTTTCGCTTTGTCACATTGCAACATCTTTCTTGTGAAAAAAGCTTTTCAAAGGCCGCCAAGCTTCTGTACGTGTCGCCCACAGCTCTAATCAAGCAGATCGAACAATTGGAGGAAGGAATAGGAACAACTCTTTTAGCGCAGCACGGAGATGCGTTGCTGGCAGACGTGCGTGCCGCCGCGGATAGCCGTGACTCAACGTCGGCACTTCGGACGTCTTTTCCGGGTGATACGTCATCGAGCTGTGGTATCGGCTACAAAAACGACTGGCAACGTCAGCATCCCGCATTCGACCGATTCCTTATGTCAACAACCGTCGGCGCGCCGATCAAGTCCTAACAAGCTCGGTCCCGGCAAGACTGAGGCTGGATCGTTCTGATTTCCGGAACCACCAAATTTTCGCACCTTGAAGAAAACCTGAGCTCGCTTGACTTCAAGCTGGAGAAATCCGAGTGGGAAGAACCTGAAAAAACAGTGGTGGTCATTCCAATCGTAGGATCTCGCTATCACGTAGAACAACAAAAGCAAGATCAGTGACAATTTTGAAGAGCGTCGATAGTAGTTTTTTTTAATTTTGTACCTCGACGCTCTTTTTTGCCTATTGGTTCTCCATGGCATCCATAACTGTACGAAACACAAAGAAAAGCAAAGATAAGTAAAGCCCGAAGTTATTGCTTCAGTAGGAGGTGATAATTGTTCTCAGCAAATACTTTCGGGATTTCACCATGCATTATTTCTTCGAACTTTTGCTTCTCGCAGGTCTCGTTGCTCTGTTGATTCAGCTGCCCGCCAAATTCCTCGCAATAGCTTTGGCTATCGGCGCCGTTGTTTGGTTTTTGCTGCCGGGCGGCTTGCCCGGTGGATTTCACTTTGGAATCGGCTGCGACTGGCTAACGCGTTTCGGCGATGGCGTGCACCACGGTTTCGGGCACTTCGGCTTTCCGTTCCATGGTTTCGGCGGGGTACTGACAGTTGCACTATTGATCGCGGTTGTCTGGCTCGCCTGGAAAGCTTTCGTGCAAAATAAGAACACGGACAAGACGAGTGAAAACGTCTGATGCAGTATCGACGCGGCTGGTCCAACCGGCCGCGTTTTTTGTCGAGGATCAAGGAATATGAAGAAGCTTTCGTTGGCAGTGATCGGTTGCGTCATGTTGGCAGGATGTGCGGAGCCTCAACAGTCCACTCCGCCCGCGGCAAGCAAATCGGCACTGCTGCCGATTGTGCAAACGGTTGTTCCCGAAGAACCGATCCTTAAGGCCAACGAAACGGTCACGGCATACACGCTCTTTGACAAGGCGATTCGCATCGGCTCGGTCGACGCCCGGTTTTCGGACTTCTACGTGCTCTTCAGTCCCGACGGAAAGCTCGCTCACCTGTATTCAGACGCCGGAAAGAAGCATGAGACATTGCAGCGCCGGTCACTGCCCAAAGGCGGCTACGTTTGGAATGTGGAAGACGACTACACCAAGAATCTGCGTCACAAAGACGGTGTTTGGACCATTGAAAAGCGCATGAAACTCATTGCCTCGCAGTCCAAATCTGACGTGGACGCGTCGCTCGGTCCGTGGGAAGAGGAATACTTCGAAGGCGTGCTGCCTGCGGCTTCCTGCCCCGGCATCCGCTATCAGCTCACGGTGCGCCACCGCTCTTATAGCGGCGACGGAGCGTATCACCTTGCGATGACCTATCTGGAAGCGGAAAAGGGCAAGGACGTGACGTTTGAGTCAATCGGCAAACGCCTCACCCAGCGCGGTACGACGGAAGATGAGGACGCCACGGTGTGGCAACTTGTGGGAGACGACGGAAAACCCGAAGCCAATTTCCTTTATGACCCGATGAATCAGACGCTCACGATGCTCACCAAAGACTTCAAGCGCATCGAGTCGAAGCTCAATTACACAATCAAGCGTACGAATAAGAAACAATGAGCTTAATGTGCAACCGGTTCGCGGCGGTCAACCTTTTCTGGCGTTGATCGCCGTATTTTTGGTGCGCCCATCATGGGCATGTTCTAACGGGTGAAAGTCCCGAGAGCAGGAGGTAGCTCCAAGCACATAGCCAAAGGCAGGGGTGTCCATCGTGAGGCGGGATCTGAAGTTAGCCAAACACGCTTTAACCACGGCTAGGAAGCGGGTTTGTTGCTGTTCGGAGACAATTCAAAACCGACTCAAAACACTATTCTATTTTGTTGATTAAGTGTTTTTACCTAATTTTTACTCTTCAAAAATTCAAACTCCGGCGTACACTCAAATAGGTTGAGCCCCATAAGAATCGCTTAAGGCTTTTCCTAAAACCTGCAGTGTTTCTTGTCCGCCTCAGACATATCGTTTCATTGCTCTGTTTCGAAAAGGAGAGGAGAAATATGAGTATGCGCAAAGTATGTGCAGCATGTTTGACGGCGTTATTTGCTGCCGGTACGGCAACGGCTCTGCAAGCAGCCGATGCGGCTAAGACAGCTCCTTCTACGTTCAAGCCCGGCACCTATACGGCTACCGTTAACGGCCATAACGCTCCGGTTACTGTCAAAGTGACAGTAAGTAAGAACCGCATCGAAAAGATCGACACGTCCAAGAACCTTGAAACAATCGGCGTAGGGCGGGTGGCTCTCAAGCTGATGACCGACAAGATTCTGAAGTATCAGTCTCTCGGCGTTGACGCCATTACGGGTGCTTCCATTTCCAGTTTGGCTCTGTTGAGCGGCGTTGAAAAGTGCCTTGAACAGGCCGGTGGCAATATCGATAAGTTGACCGAACAGGTTGAAAAGCATCCGGCCGGCACCAAGACCTACGATGCTGTCGTCGTTGTAATCGGCGGCGGCGGTTCCGGTCTTGCAACAGCCATTGCCGCTTATCAGGCCGGCGCCAAGAAAGTCATTGTTGTTGAAAAGCTGGGCTATCTCGGCGGTTCCACGAACGTTTCCGAAGGTGCACTGAATGCTGTTGACCCGAAACGCCAAGGCAAACAAGGCATTGAAGACAGCTTCGAGAAGTTCTACGACCAGACGATGAAGGGCGGCCACAACAAGGGCAATCCGGAACTCGTAAAGTATTTGACTCAGAACTCCATGAAGTCGGTCGAATGGCTCGAGAGCATGGGCGTGAAGTTTAAGGATGAAATCGGCACGGCTACAGGCGCTCTTTGGCAGCGCAGCCATTATCCGGCCACTCCTTCCGGCAACACCTACATTCGCAGCTTTGAACAGGTCATCAAGGGTACGAACGGCGCCATCCAGGTGCTGACCGATACCCAGGCAACCGACCTGCTGCAAGATAAGGGCCGCATCACAGGCGTCACAGCCAAGCACTTCGGCCAGCAGGTTATTCTCAATGCCAAGGACGGCGTTGTGATTGCCACCGGCGGTTTCGGCGCCAACATCAAGTTCCGCCAGGAAGTCAATACGGGCGTTTGGAAGAGCGTCAAACTTGATAACTCGATTGGTTGCACGAACATTCAAAAGGCCGCTCAGGGCGAAGGCCTGCTCATCGCCAAGAAGCACGGCGCCGACTTGATCAATCTGGACGACATCCAGATTCACCCGTGCGGCACACCGGGTACCGGCCTGATGGAAAACATCCGTACGTCCGGCCGCAACCGCATCTTCGTGAACCTTGAGGGCGATCGCTTCGTCAACGAAGGCGCTGCACGCGACGTTCTCGCGGGCGCCATCTTTGCGCAGCCCAAGAGCACGTACTACGTCGTTGTGAACAAGGTTCGCTATCCGAGCCGCGACTGGGTTGACGCCAACGGCGCCACGATCCGCGACATGGTTGCTCTCGGCTCTGTTGTAGAAGCCAACACGCTCGAAGAACTTGCCAAGAAGACCGGCATGAATCCCGCCAAGTTGAAGGCCAGCGTCGACAACTACAACAAGATCGTCAAGGGCGAGATGAAGGATCCGCTGGGCTTCCAGGCCAACAACAAGGCTGACACGACCTTGACGGAAGGCCCCTGGTACGCCTGCAAGAAGGTGCCGACCGTTCACCACACGATGGGCGGCATCAAGATCAACGTCAACGCTCAGGTCATTGACGTCAACGGCAAGGTCATTCCGGGTCTGTACGCTGCCGGTGAAGTCACGGGCGGCATTCACGGCTCCAACCGTCTGGGCGGCAACGCCATTGCCGACGTCATGACGTTCGGTCGCACGGCAGGCACCAATGTCGTGAAGATGAAGTAACGCAAAATCGGCACTTGCTCGCCGTAACGGCGAGCGTTCCGAAAACCGGCAAGAACTCAAAGAGGAAGTTCCTCGAGAGTTCGAGCCGGTTTTTTTTTCTCTCTTATCGCTGGTCATAAGGCAAACGATCTAGGGCATTTGCCTCAAGACAAGTGAAATAGCCGCTCCTAAAATCGTCAGCTAGGCTATGAGCCGAGAATAAGCATCAAGCGAACACATAGAACAATGAAAGCTTGAAAAGACAACGGGAGATAAAAATATGAAAGCGCTTGCCGCCTTAAGCCAATTTGTCAATAAAACATTTGCCCTGTGGGTGCTTGTCTTTGCGGCAATCGCCTACGCCGTGCCCGATCCATTTAAACCGCTGGCCGGTTGGATCTCTCCGCTTTTGGGTTTGGTGATGTTCGGCATGGGTCTGACCCTTTCGGTCAATGACTTCAAACTGGTGCTCTCAAAACCCATGGATGTGTTGATCGGCATCCTCGCCCAGTTCATCATCATGCCGACGCTTGCTTATCTGCTATGCATCGTGCTGCAACTGCCGGCCGAAATCGCCGTGGGCGTGATCCTCGTAGGCTGCTGCCCGGGCGGAACCTCTTCCAACGTCATGACCTTCCTGGCGCGCGGCGATACGGCGCTGTCGGTTACCATCACCAGCTGCACGACGCTTCTGGCGCCCATCGTAACCCCGGCTCTGATTTGGCTCTTTGCGCACCAATGGATTGAAATCGACCCGCTGGGCATGTTCTGGTCGATCTGCCAGATCGTTCTGATTCCGATTGCCATCGGCGTGGCGATTCATACGATTCTCGGCCAGGACCGCGTGGCCGTGGCCGCAACCTGCCTGCCGCTCATTTCCGTGGTGTCGATTGTTCTGATTGTGATGGCCGTCGTTGCCGTCAGCCAGCCCAATATCGCCAAGAGCGGTCCGCTGGTGTTTGCCGTGGTTGTTCTGCACAACGGTCTGGGCTACGTAGTGGGTTATCTCGCCGCCAAGCTCTTTAAGATGAATCTGGCCAAGAGAAAGTGCTTGGCCATCGAAGTCGGCATGCAGAACTCGGGCCTTGGGGTGGCGCTTGCGACCGTACACTTTGCCACGATGCCGCTAGCCGCTCTGCCTTCGGCCATCTTCAGCTTCTGGCACAACATTTCCGGCCCGATCGTCGCAACGATTTTCCACCGTTGGACGGAAGAAAACACGAAGTCGTAGTGCTCTGAGCACCACCGGAAGTTAAGAAAATGCCGGCGAGCTTTTTAGCTTTGCCGGCATTTTCTATTGTCAGTGCGATTGAGCGGTCGCCGCTTTGGGCGGAATCACACCGCCTCGGAATAACCCAAGGAGCGTACCGACGGCTGCCGCGAACCAGACGGTCAGGAGCAGAGCCATCAGACCGTAGGCAATCATGCCAAGAAGTTCAAGGTTCGCAAGGCTCGAAAGTCGAATGCTCAACACGGTCATCGCGCCGATCGGAAAGACGAACGCCCACCAGGAAAGCGCAAAGGGCAATTTGCCTTGCAGCGCGTTGCGAACGGTCATGGCCAAAGCCAAAAGAAGCCACCAAAGCGAGGCCCCCATAAAGCCCATCGCGACCAACAAGCCGTAGCTCATCGCGGCTTCGTTGCCTGCGGCGTGCAAAAGCGACAAAAGACTCAGCGGAATCACACCGAGAGGAGCCAGATGCACCCACAGCGTCGGAGTCATCTTGCCTTCGATGGCGGGCATCAGGAAATGGCGCGCCATAGTGATGGCCACCAGTGCGATGTACATGAAGAACCCTGCACCCATGCCGAGCATATTGACGCCAAAATATACCTCGCGCATCAGGCCTTGCGCCTGAACTGCGAGGCCGGCACCGGCCACCGGAATCACCACGAGACCCACCGCCGGGATGAAATGCGCGGGCGTGACCATCTGAAGCTTCAGGCGATCGAGCGTAAAAAGCCGAAAGAGAATCAAGTAGCTTGCGGCAAAGGTGCCGATGGCGCCGCTCCACCACAGCCAAGCGACCCAATTGGGATCAATGCCGCGCATGCTCCATTGACCTGCCATAACCAATAACGCGATAGGGAAGGTGGCGTAGAAACTTCCCTCGACGGGGTGCGAGATCGTTTCAAAGACCGCGCGAGGGTAGATGAGAATGCGAAGCACGGCGGCCAAGCCAAGCACCAACAGCATCGCAATCGCTGTGTAGTGAAGAGCGTC
>ENA-ORNF01001377-ORNF01001377.1-human-gut-metagenome-genome-assembly--contig:-NODE-1377-length-21430-cov-22.606877_pt1 | contig 21430 bp, 18 predicted proteins | sample MGYA00242110_ERZ509012 | MGnify/ENA primary metagenome ERZ509012 (study PRJEB26280, sample SAMEA2338714) | human gut metagenome | biome: human gut; feature: human-associated habitat; material: faeces...
CTGGATCTTTTGTCACGGCTGGGGTTGGAAAGTTAATCGGATTGGGAAACCTTTAATTAATTTATTAGCTCATAATTAATTATTTTGTTTTGATCTTTTTTTTGTCTTTTCCATTTCTTAAGTATTATCAGCTATTTAATTAGTTAAACTAACGTATACAAAATTCAAAACAAAAAGCTTTGATACACTTTCGAGTATCAAAGCTATTCTTTTTAATTGTGGTGGAATTGCTTTTTTTAATACAATGAGTGCTTCTCGAATCGTCTTTATTATATTTTCCATAAAGGATCAAAACGTTGCTTGCCATAAGTTTAGATAAAAGATTTGGCTTTGATGACAATTTGTTTCTTAAAACACCATCAGACTCATTAAAATGTTGAGACGATCTATCTTTAAATTCTTCTTCAGCAGCCTCTCCGACATATATAATTTTATTATTGCTATCATAAAAAATATACAGTCCGTATTCTGAATACGCATTCCCAAAAGTTTTCTTATAATTACAATGTGATTTAGTTTTTTTCCGTTAGGATTATAAACAGACATATAAAGGAATAATCACATCTAGATTATAGAATGAAACAATATATGTCTTCCCATCATTTCCAGTGGTTGCATTTTTTGCAACAACTTGATTAACATCCAGTTTAATTTCATTGTTTACAAAAGTGACAACTTCATATTTCATTATGTGCTAGCTCTTTTATCATAATTGTCATAACATGTTTGATAGCATAATCTACATAATCAACATTGATTTTCACTTCTTTTTCCATATCCCATCATTTGTTTTATTTTGTTGTGAGACCCAAGTTATAATAACAACTTTGATATACTTCTATCCTCCAACTTTTTGATTCCGCCAGACCAAAAAATGAACACTTTCATCACTAAAAAACAAAAAACTTTGATACTTAGAGTATCAAAGCTATTATTTTTAATTGTGGTGGAGATGACGGGCGTTTCCGTATTTTTTCTGGCAGTCTTCAAAATCAAGCGATTATTGAGAAAAATGCCGATTTCATCAACTTTCTATGAATTTGTATACGAGTTTTGATTCCCGGATTGCGAGTTTTGAACTCACCATTAACTGGAGTTCGTATACTTTTTCGTATACAGACATTGCTGGATTTTGTATACGAGCAATTGGGCTTCAACCCAAAGTAAGTTTAGACCCGTAAATAAAAACAGGAGACAGAAGTGATATGCTCCTCCCAGAGCAGGAATGAATTTTTAGCCGATACCCATATGGGTATTCTTACCTTTTATTTAATTCATGACACGACTTAAGATACTCTTCAATCACTGCTATCTTATATTCGGTAGTATAAGTCCTATGCTCCACATTCATTTATCATGTGTCATCCTTGGACAAATAATAAATGTTACGGGAAAGATTTCAAAGAACGGAAATCAATTCATGACACAGTTTGCAATTTAAAAGCCTACCAACCATTGTGGCTAGTAGGCGTGGATTATTGATCATCAATTACCAAGCGGTTGGAACGCCATCGACATAGTGCCAATATTTGTAGGTGGTGTCGGTGGGTTGGGTTTCGCTGTAGTAATAACGGGTTGCGGAAGTTAAATCGGAATTACCATTAAAAATTGATATAGTGTTCCGCTGTTCAGCAGTTCCTTTATAAAAGACTGAAGTTAATGATGAACAATCAGAAAAAGCAGAACTACCAATAGATGTGACACTGTCTGGGATTGTTATTGAAGTTAATGATGAACAATCAAAGAAGGCACAATAACCAATAGATGTGACACTGTCTGGGATTGTTATTGAAGTTAATGATGAACAATATGAGAAGGCAAAATTACCAATAGATGTGACATTGTTTCCAATTGTTATTGAAGTTAAGGATGAACAATTAGAAAAAGCATATCCTGGTATATCACCACTATTAATAGTTACTTTCTTTAATGATTTAGGAACATAACTATTATCATAACTATTATCATAAGAATTATTTCTAAAATAATAGCCTAAATAATGATTAAATAAACCAGGAAGAGTTAATTCTTCTAAAGATGTGCAACTATAAAAAGCATCAGCCTCTATAGATGTGAAAGAATCCGGAATGGATATTTTAGTTATTGCCTGTGGAATGTCTATGATTTTTGTCTTATTTTTATCGACCAAAAGACCGTCTATAGATGTATAGTTAGTATTTTCTTCTTCAACATTAATGGCTGATAATGAACTACAGCCCGCAAATGAATCTTCATTAATGTAAACTACATTGCTCGGGACGGATATTTCATTTAACAACGAGCAGTCTTTAAAAGAATATTGTGACAAGGTTCTTGAACCGTCATTTATTTCACAGCTAGTAATATTAGTATTTTTAGCTTTAATAAGAACTAGATATGGGTTTTCTTCATTACCCAAATAATAAGCATTGTCATAGGCGTTATACGGCAAAGCAGAGCATCCATAAAAAGCATATGCATCAACATACTCGATTGTATTTGGTATCGAAACCGAAGTTAGCCTTACGCAAGAATTAAAAAGATATGATTCAAGTCTACTAACGCTATCAGGTATTTTAATTTCAGTTAAATATGAACAATCCGAGAAAGCTGAACTTCCAATTGAAGTAATTCCATCATGAATTTCAATTCCTGTTAGGCAGCAAGATTTAAAGCAACCTGATCCGATAGATGTTACCTGCCTTCCGTTATATATTTTTGGAACAACTACCTTTGATTTCGAATTTTTATTTGAATAGCTAGAAATTTCGTATGTCCCTGTATCACTTAAGTATTTGAAAATATAACTTCCATCATAATTAAACGAGCCATAAACATATGCGTTTGAATTTTTAACCTTCAATGACGTTGTACTTTTGACTTTTGTTGACAATGTCTGGTCGGAATACCATCCCAAATATTGGCTATCACTGTACAAATCAGTCAAAGGCTCAGCTGATGTAAAGTAGTCCTTATGAACAACCCTTTCTTCGACAACATAGTTTAATGTATAAACTTCAGGAATATCTTCCGAATATGTGGCATATAAATTCAAATCATGGAACACGGCATCTTTTGAAGAAAATTTGCTATCGTTCGATTTATAACCAGTAACCCAGCCATCAAAGACATATCCAGACTTGCTAGGCATAGGCAAATCCAAAGTATCTCCCCAAGTTACTTTTTCAGTTGCGGTATCCCCACTAACAATTTTATTTTCATTAACCCAATCATCAGCAAATGAACCACCATTAAGATAATAGGTTACAGTGAGAATCTCTCCATAATGAGGGGCGTTTTCGCCATCTTTCCCATCAGATCCAGCATCTCCCTTATCGCCTTTGTCTCCTTTTTCTCCCTGGGCACCGGTTGCTCCAGTATCTCCTTTGTCTCCTTTATCACCTTTTTCTCCGATGACAGGAGTGCTCTCGTTGCTGCAAGAGGTAAGACCTGTGATCAATGCCAAAGACATCAACGTCAACACCATTCTTCTCTTTTTCATAAACAACAGTTCCTTTCTAGCAAAATAGATCTAATATGTTACAATTACCCTCCCCCAAATGTATGTCGGAGAGGCAAGGTATTCTCAGCTTTGAAAGTCTTTTCGCTGATACCGATAGTATAGTGAGATTCAGGCGCCTAAACAAGAAATATCCGAAATTCTGTTTCCCTGAGCCACAAAAACAGGAGACAAAGGTCTATGCCTCCATCTCCTCATCGCTTTTCCATTTTGATTCCTCCTCCTTCTTATCGTCTCTGATTTCGCTCTCCTTGATGTCCATCAGACTGTCGATGTCCTCGATTGCCTTATAGTTGGTTTCGGGATAGAAATGGGAGTATATCTTGTAGGTAATCGCGGGCGATCCGTGTCCCATAAGTCTCGAGATGACTGCGATGTCGGTACCCTTGTTGATGAGGAGGGACGCGTAGCTGTGCCTCAGATCATGGACTCGGATAGGAGGTATCTCAGCTCTTTTCTTCGCATCTTCTTTCATTTTATCCGCAGTCGTATCCAGGATGGGCTTCGGACCTCCGCATAGAAACCAGGCTTTGGAAAAGCCTTTTTGCCATTTCAGGTAATCGAGGTGGAATCTGATGAGCTCGGCAAGCTTATCGGGAATAGGAACATTCCTTACGGACTGCTTGTTCTTCGGCATCGTGAGCAGATATTTTTCGTTCAGCCTTGTCTTCATGCTGACGGATTTCGTGCTGATATTGTTATGAAACTGCGTTGAATCAAATCCTAAATTTTCTAGTGCTTACTCCTAAACACGGGTATGACCGAGTGCAGTCGTTTGAAGCGTCCGCTTGTTTGGATAAGGCTTTGACGGAGTACAATGTGCCCCACGAATATATCGTTTGCGAGCATTCGGGACACGGCTTGCAGAATGACAACAAAGAATTCCACATGTATAATCAATAGATTGAAGAATATCTTGATAAATATATGATATGCCGATAAAATATATGCCGATAAAATTGTAAAAGTAAAATAAATTTTATTGAAACGGAGAATACTATGGAAGCCACAAAAGCACTGAACCCTTTAGACGAAGCTAAAAGATTAAACAGCTTGACAACTCCAGAAGAAAAACTTGAGGGCATTAAAAACGCCTTCTCTAAGCCTGATAATTATGGAATTAAAGTTTGTTATAATTTGTTGCAGCTTTATAAAGATGCAACAAAATCATCCATAAAGAATTCAGAGTCGTTTTTGGAAATTTGCAATAGTGCTTCTGAGACTCTAAATGAATATATGAAAAAAGAAAATCTGTCTAAAGATGAACGAGAAGATTTGTCGAATAAGCTAATGCAGATAGTTAAAATGGCTGAAGACGATACAAAGAATCAGAATATCCAGAATGCCAAAACTAAAAGAACTGCTTATATAACAGCTGGAGTAACAGCTGGATTTATAACTTTGCCATTTATTATAAAAACCATATCTAATATCCTTAAAAAGAACTAGCATTTATTTTCTTCGCTTACTTTTATTAAATCTCCATTCTTATCAAACTTACATTTGCTAGGATGTTTTCCAAACCGGTGGCGCTCTTTGTAATGACAGTCTTTACAAAACAAGATTAAGTTATCAGGTTTTAAAACAATGTTAGGATCATCAACATTATTACTGGTTAGATGAATCTTATGATGAACTTTAGTCCTTGGCTTTCCACATAATTTACATAATCCATTTGCCATTACGATAATCTTGGCTCAACATAGTTTCCAAGCGTCACTCTTATAGAAGTTATAAAGCTTTTTAGGCTGTTAGTGCTTTTTGAATTTTCTGTACTTATTCATCGACTTCCTCCCAAGGATAGCCTCTCTTTCCAAAATGCCCATAACAAGAAAGTCCTGCATACTTCACATTTTTTAAATCGAGTTCTTTAATGATATTAGTCACTCTAAAGTCGAACACTTTATTGATAAGCTTTAATAACTCTTCATCGCTTAGCTTGGCTCCTTTTGCCCTTATTTCAAGCGACAAAGGCTCATTTAAACCAATGGCATAAGAAAAAAGCTTTGACACAAATCGTTCTTTGTATCAAAGCCTATCATTTCTAATGGTGGAGATGACGGGGATCGAACCCGCGACCTCATCGTTGCGAACAATACGCTCTCCCAACTGAGCTACACCCCCTTAAACTCCCATCTGGGAGTTTTTTTATTACTTTATTTCTTCTATGTCGTCAAATGAAGATGTAATCTCTGTGAAACGTCCGAAGAACATTATTCTCAAAGTTACTTCATTCTTATCTTGATCTACTGCAGTAATTTGACCGATTGAGTTTTCGAATGTGCCGCTGAGAACCTTTACTGTATCGCCAACTTTATATCCGGTGAACATATCATCATCAGTAATCTTCATTCTCTTTAAAACAGGCTCTATTTCTTCACGAGGAACAGGGAAAGGTTTTGCTCCACCTCCGGATGATCCCACGAATCCTGTGACATCTGGCGTGTTTCTGACCATGTACCAAGCTTTATCGTCCATAATCATTTCGATGAAGATGTATCCAGGGTAGAAGTTCTTTATGACTTTCTTTCCATTAGGCTTTCCATTCTTATCTTTTCCATCTTCTTCGTATTGGGCGACAACGATTCTAAAAATATAGTCTTTTAAGTTTAAATTAACACTACGTCTTTCAAGAGATTCAGCGACTTGTTTTTCTCTTCCAGTATAGGTACTAACAACGTACCATTGCTTTTCGCCTAAATCTTTCTTCTTTGTTTCGGAATTATTGTTTTCGACACTAGTTTCTTTAGTATCTAATTCTTCTTCATTCAACATTAGAATTTACCTCCTATATATTTAACTACACTCAAAATAGCATTGGCAGCTGCTTCAGTACCTGAGCCTGATGTTGAGCTGGTGTTTGGATTGACTCTTTGGAAAGCTCTAAGAATTTCCAAAGCAAGGTAGTCAGAAATGGCTAAAACGATAGCACAAATTACGGTCACGCCGATGACGACTCCAACGGCTGGCCAAAGTTCTTTGGCTGAAGGCCAACGAACACGATGAGCCTCTTCGGCAACACCTTTAAAATATTTGCGGATTTTTTTCATAGCGCCTCCTATTTCGTCTCTTTATGAAGGGTATGGCGGTTGCAACGTGGACAGTATTTCTTTTCTTCAAAGCGTTTTGTACTATCTTTTTTCTTATTCACAGAATAATTTCTGGATAAGCATTCAGTGCAGACCAATATAACTTTTTCAGTCATTCATTACCCTCCTTTAAGGCATTTTAAAAGGCTCTTTTTGGAGCCTTATAAAATCTTTTTTATTTTACAACAAGATAATAAATTTTTATGGATAAAAAATAAGGTATTATCTTTTAAACTGGTGTCTATTTTAAAATCACTTTAAATCTTTTAAGAAATCTACACTCAATAAATCAGATGGAATTCTTAAGTCACCTCTTTGACTTAACGAGACACTTCCAACTTTTACTCCGTCAGGTGCTGCGGATCTCTTGAATTGGCTTGCAAAGAATCTTCTATAGAAGAGTTTTAACCAATTCTTGATAGTTTCTTCGTTGAACATATCCTTAAAAGCAATAATGGCAATTCTTAATATCTTTAAAGGTTGATATCCATTTCTTAAGAAGTGATATAAGAAGAAATCATGAAGAATATATGGACCTATGATATCTTCTGTAATTTGGCTTATTTCATTTTTACTCTTCGATGGGACGAGTTCAGGAGTTATAGGTGTATCTAAAATATCTATTAGTGTTTTTGATAGTAATGGATTTGATTCTCTTTCATTATTTGCAACCATTCTAACTACTTCTTTCACAACAGTTTTAGGAACGGATGCATTGACGTTATACATACTCATTTGATCTCCGTTATAAGTAGCCCAACCTAAGGCAATCTCAGATAAATCTCCAGTTCCTATAACTATTCCACTTTTATAGTTTGATTCATCCATCAAGACATAAGTTCTAGCTCTTGCTTGAGCATTTTCATAGGCTGCATCATACAAATCTAAGGGGTGATCTATATCTTTTAAATGTGATTTTACTGTATTTGATATATCTATTTCTTTGAATGTTACACCTAATGTTTCAGCTAGTATTTTTGAATTGTTTCTAGTCCTGGCGGTAGTGGCAAAACAAGGCATTGATATAGCGATAATATTTTTAACATCTTTGTTTAAATCTTTAAAAGCTTTATAGGCTACTAATAATGCTAAAGCTGAATCTAGTCCACCTGAAACACCTATTATTACAGTCTTGCAATGAGTAGCTTGGATTCTTTTCATCAATCCATGTGATTGACAATTGAATATAGTATTTAAATTGTCTTCGAGATTCTTACTCGATATATCTAAATAAGGTGATTTGACAAATATTCTATCTAATGATTTGCTGTATGAATCTGTCAAACTGAAATCGATAGTTTGATAACCTTTTTCTTGTTTATAAGAATATGTAGTCATTTGTCTTCTTCTAAAGGCCAATAAATCCACATCGATATCTTTTACCATGATATGATTATTGAAATCATTTTTCTCGCCTAATATATTTCCATTTTCGGCGATTATTAAAGGTGCTGAATAAACTACATCTTGAGAAGTTTCACCTTCACCTGCTCCAGCATATACATAAGCACAAATTAATCTAGCGGAAGTAGAACTAATTAGTGATTTTCTATAGTTTTCTTTTCCGACCATTTCATTTGAAGCGGATGGATTCAAGATTAATGTAGCTCCGTTCATTGCATGATGTGTAGAAGGTGTATCTGGAGTCCATAAATCTTCACAGATTTCGATTCCAATTGTTAAATTCTCAATTTCTCTGCAGTGAAATAATAGTTTTGGTCCGATAGGAATTAGATTTCCATCTATTTCGGTTACTTCATTTTCATCAAATGATGGAGTGAAATATCTAGCATCATAGAATTCATTGTAATTTGGAAGATATTTTTTAGTTGCTATTCCAAGTATCTTACCTTTAGAAATAACTGCTGCTGTATCATAAATCTTCCCTTTAAACGAATAAGGAAGACTGACTACCATTAACAAATCCAAATCTTTTGTCTTGTTTGTTATTTCAATCAAGCCTTCTTTGGCTTTTTCTAAAGTGTTGGATTGAGCAAACATATCTTGAAGAGAGTAACCAGTCAAAGCTAATTCTTGGAAGGTAATAATTTTAGCACCCATTTCATTAGCTTCTTTAGCTTTTGAAACTATATCATTTACATTCGAATTTATATCATTTAGGTGAACATTGGATGTAATAGCGGCTACTTTAATAAATCCATCATTTTTCATATTTAAACCCTCATATATATTTTATATTTAATCTTCTTCATCATCAATAAGCTTAGTAGGTCTATTATGCCCATCGAATATATTTGATAATACTCTAACTAGATAAAATAGATCATCTAAATAGGATGATGTTCTTCTCAATCCTAAGATGAAATGGCGATCGATAAATCTAATCTCTTTGATTGAGTCTCTTATAGGACTTAGATACATCTCTAATTTCTCTTTGACATTTTTTACATTAGAGAAGGCTTCTGTTAAAGTCAATTTAAATGATTCCATCAATTCCTCAAATCCTATAAATAATTCATCGTTATTTAAAGTTATTTCAATAAGTCTTTTTTTAAATAAATTCCTAACCTCTAATGGATACGGTCCATAAGAATCTCTTATGGTCTTAATCAAATCATTTAATTCGTTCTCTTCTGTGCAATCTTGTATTTCTCTATACAAATTGACTCTATCGGTTGAAGATGCATAATCAGTAGGAATATGTGCATCTAAAGTAAATGACAAGTTGAACTTTGTGGGCTTCTTTTGAGCTAACTTGATTCCCTTCTCGTTAGCTCGTTTTTGCTCTATCACTTCTTTTAATAATTTCGTATAAGTCTCATAACCTAATGAGTCTACAAAGCCTGCTTGTTCTGAGCCCAAGATATTTCCACTACCTCTAATCGCCAAGTCTTGTTGAGCAATTTTATATCCGGATCCTAATTCAGTGAAATCTTTTAATGCTTTCAGTCTCTTTCTACCTTCATCACTGATTCTATCGTAGTCCCTATATAATAAATATGCATATGCCAATCTATTTGATCTTCCGACTCTCCCTTTGATTTGATAGAGCTGAGCCAATCCGAAATTTTGTGAGTCTTCCACAATAATAGTATTTACATTTGGAACATCCAAACCTGATTCGATAATTGAAGTTGAGACCAATATTTCTATTTTTTTGTCGTAGAAATCATTCATGACATCCGCAATTTGATTTGCATCCATCGAACCATGAGCTACACCGACTGTGATATTAGGAAACATCTTCTTTAGTTTTCCAGCGACGGAATAAATTGTATCTATTCTATTATGAAGGAAATAAACTTGTCCGTCTCTTGCTAATTCTCTGGAAATGACTTCTTTGATTAATCCATCATTTTCTTGGCAAACATATGTTTTTACCGGCAATCTATTTTGAGGTGCATCTTCCAAAATAGACATAGGTCTTATAGTTAACAATGACATTTGCAATGTTCTAGGAATAGGAGTTGCTGACAATGATAGAACATCTAAATTCTTAGCGATTTCTTTAATTCTTTCCTTTTGTGCCACTCCAAATTTTTGCTCTTCGTCGACTACTAGAAGTCCTAATTCTTTAAACTTAACATCTTGAGATAGAAGTCTGTGTGTTCCGATGACCAAATCTATTTTTCCTGCACTTAAATCTTCTAGAGTTTGTTTCTCTTCTTTGGAGCTATTGAATCTATTCAATATTCCAATTCTTACACCAGTGTCTTTGAATCTTTGTTTTGCTACTTCAAAATGCTGTCTTGAAAGTACTGTTGTAGGACATAATAAAGCAGCCTGATATCCATTCATCACAGATTTAAATATTGCTTTGAAAGCTAATTCTGTTTTTCCAAATCCAACATCTCCAGCTATCAGTCTATCCATAGGATGTGGTTTTTCCATATCTGCTGATATATCGTTCCAAGCTTTGTTTTGAGATAAAGTTAAAGGATAAGGAAAATCTTTTGCAAAATTTCCTTCTTCGACTGGGTCTGATTTATATGCAATTCCTTTTATTCTTTCTCTTTCAGAATAAATATTTAGAAGCTTGTCGGCTAAGAAGGTCATTCTTGATTTAATTTTAGCTTTCTTTCTAGCCCAAGTAGCTCCACCGATTGTATCTAGTGATGGTCTATTTGCTTCTGAACCAGCATATTTTCTTATATTGTTAAAATTCTTAATTGGAACCATCAAAGTAGCTTGATCGGCATATTCGATAGTTATATAGTCCAATCCTTTATATTGCTGAATTCCTTCAAAGATTCCAATTCCGTTTTTCTCTTCAACTACATAATCGCCTTTGACTAAATCAGAATATTTTTTAATAGGTTTAAAGTCTTTATAACGAGTCAAGAATCTTGATTTTTTCAAAGCAACTCCAAAGATTTCAGCTGAAGATAAAAACTCGGCTTTATCTTTGATTCTAAATCCTTTGGTCAGGCTAGAAGAAAGGATAGTAACTCCGTTTTCTATACTTGAATCCATAGAATAAGGATAGGATGATTCATTTAAATAATTAATGTAAGTTGGAATGGTCTTATCATCCAAACAAGCATATGTTTTCAAGTTCAATCTTTTTGCATCTTCTAATAAAATGCCAGATTGATTTAAATTCGAATTTGTAACAGGTATTTCACAGATTCCATCATTGGATTCCAATGAATTTAATTCTATTTTCTTATAGTGTGCTTCTCTATTGGCTACACTAGGAAGTTCATATATACTTTCTAAAGGTAGAGATAATCCTTTTGTTTTGCTGTCAGCAAAATAAGATATTTCATCTTCCTTAAATGAATTTTGGTTTTGATAAAATTGCTTTGGTGAAACCATGAATATCTTATATTGTTTGAGATAATTGATGATGGTTCCCTTTTTGACATCGTAATATGGAAATAAAGATTCATCGGCATCTAATACTATTCCACTTTTGATAGCATTCTCTGATGATATTTCAATATCTTTGATCTTTTCATCAATTTCTAATTTTAGATTTGAATCCTTTATGGATTTCAAATCTTTAAGCATTAATTCTTTAGCTTTTATTGCAGTTTCTTGATTTACTGGTCTTTCACTCGCCGGTAAAATTGTGGCTTTTGTAAGCTGTGTTTCACTCTTTAATGTTAAAGGACTAAATAGTCTAATTGAATCAATTTTGTCATCATCTAATTCGATACGAATAGGTAGGTCGTAAGAAGGTGAAAAAACATCTAAAATGGTTCCTCTTACAGCATATTCAAAGCCGCTATTTACCCAATTGACTCTGCTGTATCCTTCATTAGATAGTTTGGACACTAATTCATCTCTATCTATCACTTCACCTACTTCTATATCAAATGCGACATCATCAAATAATTCAGGTGAATCTATCGGTGATAGCGAAGCTGCAGAGTTGAATAAAACAATTATGTTTTCGCTGTTTCTAATTCGATATAGTGTTCTAAGTCTTTCTCTAGCCATTTCTTTGGATGAAGAAGTGTTTCCTAATCTAAGAATCTCATCTTTAGGATAAATAGCTACTTTTTCACTAGGTAAAAAGTCTAATAAATAATCTGAGAAGAGTTGAACATCATATAAAGAAGGGAAGGCTAAAGCAATCTTTGAAGGATTATTGTTATACGCTGTGACTATTTGTAGGGCTAGGCTTTGCAAATTTGAAGTCACAAAATCTTGTTCATCATCGATGGACTGAATTTGTGGACTGTCTTTTAAATATTTTGATATTAAATTTATTAGTTTACTTGGCATTGTTTTCCTTTGATTTCTTTGCAGACATTAAGCTCAAAGCATGTTGAAATCCGAATTTAATCATCAAATGAAGGAATTCAATAGCTTCATCTTCAGCTTTATTGATCAATTCTCTATCTTCCTTAGATGGCTTTCCTAAAACATAATCGACAGTCTCTGCTTTTGTTTTAGGCTCTCCTGTTCCGATTCTAATTCTCTTGAATTCAGTAGTTCCTAAATTATCTATGATATTTTGTAATCCTTTTTGTCCGCCAGATGAGCCTTTGATTTTAATTCTGTATTCTCCTGGTTTGATGGCCATATCATCACAGATGACTATTAAATCTTCCACAGGAATTTTATAGTAACGCATTAATGGAACAATGCAAGTTCCAGATAAGTTCATATAAGTCAATGGCTCAACTATAAATACAGTTTCACCTTCAATGTTAGCTTTGACATATCTACCTTGGAAATCGACTTTGTCCAAAGATAATCCTAAGTCTTCAGCTAATCCTTCAACGACTTCGAATCCCATATTATGTCTTGTTCCAACATAATCAAGACCAAAATTTCCTAATCCTGCTATTATTTTCATAATTCAACCCTCAATGCTGAATAATTATATCAAAGGGAAATAAATATAGTTCATATTAGGTATTTCATAAAAGTTGATAATGCGTATACCTTTAATATATATTCATAAACTAGTCTTATAATTTAATAATGATTTAGGAGGAATTGAGATGGAAGAGAAAAAAGAATCTTTAATAAAGTCTTTTATGAGTGGTCTTCTCGGTGGATTGTTCTCATTAACTCCTATGGGAAACTATGGAGTTTTATATACTTCTGGATTCTTAAATAACAGCCTTACCAAAAAGCCGAAGATAAGATGGATTTGGTGTGCTTTATTAGCTGTTTTAGGATTGATCATTGGAACTTTACCAAGATTGATAATGGGTGTTAATTATCTTGAAGATAAATTCCCATTGGCAACATTTTTATTGTTTGGAATTGCAAGCTTAGGTCTTATCATCGCTTCTTTGATAAAAGAGGTTAAGAAGAAAGACAAAACAACATTAGAAAATATACTGTTTCCAACTTTACTCATTGTTGGAATGGCAATATCTTTTGTTATGACTTTCTTTTTGAATAAGAGTAGCGATCAACCTTTGATAGAAAATGAATATTTGTCTTGTTTGGTGTTTGGATTTGTTATGGGATTTGCAGTACTGATCCCAGGATTACCTATTCATTCAATATCTAACATTTTTGGTATGTCTTCGACATTAGAAACAATAATGATTAATATTCCTAATAAAGTTGAAATAACAAAATCTATTGGATTGATTGTAATTATGATTATTGGAATGCTGCTAAACTTAATAGTGTTTTACTATCCTTATAAAAAATTATTTAGTATTGTTAAGGATTATATTGGTGGATTATTTATAGGTTTGATGTTAGGATCGATTATAGGGAGTTATTTTGGACATGGTGAATTTATCGATTCGTCCATTCCACCTGAATATACACAAGAAGTTAAATCTATAACTTTATGTGGATTCATCTTTGCTGGAATAATATTGTGCTTGATTCTAGTATTTGCCTTTTCTAATCTAAAGCATAAAGATGATGATATAAACGACAACACTTCTTTGTATGAACAAGATGGTAATAAGAATAAAAAGAAGAAATCCATATTTAATAGAGGGAGAAATCTATGAGTGTTTATAGACTTTCTAAGGATAGAACATTAATAAATTTATCAAATTCTATCTTTAAATATTTCGGAATCTCAGGTCCGCATCCGGATTCTTTTCCTGATGTTGATGAAGTCCTTCTAAATGATAAAAATAGAGGAAAGAAACTTTGTGTTTTATTGATTGAAGGATGGAGTGAATACGTTTATAAAAAAACAAAAAATAAATCGCCTTTTCTTCATTCAAAACAGCCTATTTCTTTAGAATCTGTTTATCCAACTTGTTCTTTTTGCAATAATGATGCTCTTCTTTATGGAACATATCCTTGCTATGAAGGAAGATTGGGAGAAGTTCAATATTTCTCTAAAACAAACCAGTATGTAAATATGGTAGATAAAGTAATTCAAGGTACATCTACTAGATCTTTTTTAACTGATCATGATGAGTTCTATAAATCTAAATTAAATTTGTTGCAAAACATTTGCGTAATAAAAGGAAAAAAAGATGCTGCTGTTTATTTGGATAGCCGTAAATATATTAATGCACAAGGGAAAATCAGCAGTGGTTTATTCTTCTCAGCTATAGAAGAAAAAATACAATCAAGCGGTGTTTCTTTCATTTTAGCGAGATGGTCACAATTGCAAAATGATATTCTAGAGAATGGATATCGTTCTGTTAAAACTAAAACTTCTATTCAAGTGCTGGATGAGTCTATAAAGACTTTGACTGAAAGAAATCCAGAGACTTTATTTATTGTGGTCGGTGATCATGGATCTGTTAAAACTTCTTGGATTGATATTAGAAAATATCCTGATTTTATAGATACTTTGGTCGAGCCTAGATTTTCTATCAGTCCTAGATTTGCTAGCTTTAGAGTTAAAGAAGGAAAGAAAGAAGAATTCGAAAAATGTTTTAGGACTCATTTTTCAAAATACTTTGAGCTTTATAATAAAGAACAAGTCTATAGAGAAAACATATTTGGATATGGTAGCAATCATGAATTATTCGATGAATTTATAGGTGATTATATTTTAATTTCTAAGGGGAAGAAATCTTTTACCGACGGATCATTTAAGACTCTTTATAAATATTATTATGGTGGAGTAACTAAGAAAGAAAAGAATATTGTGCTTTCTTTTTTTAACAACAAGTAGATTTATCAATTTATTCTATTATTAAATCCAACTGGTAGTATAATATTGAAAAGGGGAATTTAATTATGTCAGCTTTAAAGAAAATAATTGGGTCTATCTTATTATGTTCATTCTTATTTAACTTTGGCGTTGATGCTGATTTGAATAAAGAGTCGAGCCGCTTGTTTGATAATTTTAGAAGAGCAAAAGATAAAACAGCTCTTGTTTCTAATGACAATAATAATGTTTTCGGTGTTGGTTATTCTATAGATGTTGTTAAATCTAAATATTTGGATGCTGAAGATGTTAAAGATGGTGCACCAATGTTGGATGAAGACTGGTTAAAGAATACTCTTGCTAATCAAAGTGTAAAGCCTCTTCTATATTCAGATTCTTTTTCTATGAGCGATAATTCATTTGAATCATTGTTGTCTTCTTTTGATGCAAAATTTTCTTTTTCAAGTAACATAGGTGGTACTTATGATGTATTTACAGCTAATTTAAGTGATGGTTTTAAAGTAAGTGCTAATATGAATTATAGAAATGCAGCATCGGAGTACTTCTATTGTTTAAACTATTTATATAAAAATTATGAGATTTCACTTCCTAAGTATTCATCTAATTTAACTGACATTCGAAACCATTTAACTCCAGAATATATAGAAGCTGTCACAAATGTATTGAATGGAAAACTAAATTATTCTTCTTTTTTTGATACATTTGGAACTCACTTAATAGCTAAAGGAATATTTGGCGGGAAGGTTGAAGCTTATTATTCACTTATATCTAATGATTGCTACTTAGGTGGGGATGTTAAAGCTGAACTGGATAGCAGTATTAAAGCTGGAATTGAAGGATGCGTTGAAGCTGGAAGCAATTTTAGTTATTCTTTTAAAAACGCTACAGGTATAAATGCTACTCATGTAAAAGAACAATTTCGTGTTAATGCAACAGGAGGAGAAGCCTTTTCAGCTACTGGAATTAATAATTTCTCTACTGCGTTTCAAAGTTGGACAAAGTCATTGAGTGATAAAAGTGGGCTTATTGGTTCTAGTCAAGACGGATTGATTCCTGTATGGAATTTGCTTCCTTCTAATTTAAGTACCTCATCTAACATTGAAAAATTAAAATCATATTTCAGGTCTTATGCTAGTCGTTATTATAGCGACGTTAATTACAATTACTATATTTCATCTGAGTTATTTGTGCCTGAACATCGAGATAATGTTGAATATTTTGATTCTCTTATTAATTGTGAAGGTACAGTTTATACAAAAAAAGGGCTTCAATCTGATCCTTTAGTTTGCTTTGATTTGGATAATGGCAAAGGTGACTATACTTGTAGATTTATTCGTGCATATGGATATAAGAGAGCCCATATTTCTTTATACATGGATATAAAAGAAATAAATGATGGTTATCAGTATATTCATCTTTATAATGGTCCTAAAGATTCATATAGATGTTTAGGAGAAAAAAGATATGAACATGTTCCAGGAAAGTTGGATACTGAATATAGTCAGGCGGTTATAGGCTTTGATATTAAATTATCTGATTTGAATAAAATTGACGATAAATATGAGAATAAATTATTCTTTTATTTTAGTGAATCGGGATATGATAACAATGATTGGAAATATAGAGACCCAATAGTTCTAGTTACTTATTATAAGGATTAAAGAATATGTTAACTGTATCAAATATAAAAAAGACATTTTATTCAAAAGAAGAGAGGCAAGATGTTTTAAAGAATGTATCTTTTAGTTTGCCTGATAAAGGGATGTATTTTATTGTTGGAAAGAGTGGAAGTGGTAAATCCACTCTTTTAAATTTAATAGGTGGATTAGATACACCAGATAGTGGATCTATTGAATTTAATGGTTTGCAATTAGAAAAATTATCATCGAAAGAATTGGGCTCGTATAGAGCCAGAAGCATTGGATTTGTTTTTCAAGAGTCGAATTTGTTTGATGATTTATCAGTAGAAGACAATTTAACTATACCAGTGGATAGAAAAATAAGCAAAGCAGAAATTGAATCAATCTTAAAAAGATTTGATTTATTCGGCTTAGAAAAACAAAAAGTAAATACACTATCTGGTGGAGAAAAGCAGAGAGTCGCAATAATGAGAGCTGTTTTGAAAAATCCGGAAATGATTCTATGCGATGAACCTACTGGATCTCTCGACGAAGAAAACTCTAAAAACATATTTACAATTTTAAAGAAATTAAGTAAGGAAAAACTTGTTATCGTAGTTTCACATGATAGGAAATCAGCTGAGGATTTTGGTGATGGCATAATTGAAATAAAAGATGGTGTTATCAACTTGAATAATGAATTAAAAGATACATCTGACAACAAAGAAAATAATAAAAAGCAACTTAAGATATCTTTTAGAAAACAATTGAAAATAGCCTTCTCTTTAATGAAAAAGAGACCATTAAGATTAGTTTTAATGTTTTTGATATGCATCATTTCATTTTCCATGATTGGAGTTTCTGTTAGTGTGACGGGATTATCTCCAGCTGAAACTATTGTCAAAGAAATGTATAAGGATAACAATAGGCTTCTTTTCTTATATGATTTCAATCAAGTTTATGAAGAAAAAAGTACAGCAATTAAGGATAAAGATATAGTTAGTCTTAAAGAAAAAGGAGTGCCTGTTGGAGATGACCCCCTTGTTTTCTATAACACTTTTTATTACTCTTTATCTCCATATAGTGAATGCGACTATATAGCTCATGGACTTGAAATCAATGAAGATAGACTCGCTAACTTAGGGCTTACTTTATTAGCTGGATCTTTACCTAAAGAAGGAAATGAAGTTGTCATTACTGATTATTTCTTTGATCAATTTAAGAAATATGGAGTTTATACATACGATAATATGAATGATGATGACCTTTCTAAAAAAGTAACTACTATCGATAGTTATGATGATATCATTGGCAAGAACATCACTTTTCGAGGTAGGTTAAAAGTTACCGGTGTAATAGGAACAAACTATGATAAGAATGTTTATGAAGCTAAGTTAGATGATAAGCAATTAGGTAGAGAAACAACTCAATACAAAATAGAGAAATTCTTATTTTTGTCTAAAGAATATCAAAACTATATACAACAATATAATAGTTATTCTGAGAATTTGGATCTTAGGAGCGGAATAATAATCAAATTAACTGGTGACTTTAAGAGAGATGTTAGCATTATACAAAGTATTGATGACCAGTATATTGATTTTCTTAATTTTGCAAATACGGAAAAAAGATATTTCTGCTCTTTTTCTAATGAACAAGTAGAAGGGGTCTATTATTTCAATAGGTCCTTTCAACCCAATTTTAAATTGATATTAATTCCGATATCAATATTATTAATTCTATTAGCTGTTGTGATGATATCAATTTATTTAAGTGGTCTTTTAAGCGAGAAACAAAAGATGGTTGGATTGCTTCAATCTATAGGAGTAAATAAAAAAACAATAATTTCTATATTCTCTATTATTGCAATAATCGTCTCAGTTATTTCTATCGCAATATCGTTTTTAGCTCAATATTTGAGTTTCTTAGGAATAAATTCTTATTTGATCAGCAATTTCTATTTGAATAGTAATGCATATGGATTCTATTGGTACACTATCTTCATTTTAATTGGAATTTCTATTGCAAGTATATTGATAGGAATAGTTGTTCCGACAATTAAACTTTATAAGAAGAAATCTGTAGATTTAATAAGGGAATAGGCATAACATTTATGTTAGAAATCCAAAATCTAAAAAAGAGTTTTAAAGGCAAAGGTGGAAAGACTAAAGTTGTTCTTAATGATATCTCTTTTAGTTTGCCTGATAAAGGGATGTATTTTATTGTTGGAAAGAGTGGAAGTGGTAAATCCACTCTTTTAAATTTAATAGGTGGATTAGATACACCTGATAGTGGAGAAATAATCCTCGATGGTAGATGCATAAATAAACTTGATTCTAATGAATTGTTGTCTTATAGATTTAGTGCTATAGGTTATGTATTTCAAGAATATAATTTAATCAATGATATTTCAGTGGAATCAAATATAAGATTAGCAGCTGATAGAACAATTGATGATGGAGAAATTCAATCCTTGCTTGATAAATATGATCTGTCAGAATTTAAGAACAAAAGAGTTAATCTTTTGTCTGGCGGAGAAAAGCAAAGAGTATCATTAATAAGAGCATTAATAAAAAATCCTAGATTGATTCTTTGCGATGAACCTACAGGTGCTTTGGATAGTGAGAATTCAAAAAAAGTATTTGAATATTTAAAAGAAGCTAGTAAGGATAGGTTAGTATTAGTTGTCAGCCACGATAGAGAATCGGCTGATAGATATGGCGATGGATTAATAGAAATTATCGATGGTGAGATTAAAAAATATTCTTTAAATACTTCTATAGAGGTTAATTCTGAATTACAAAATATAAATGTAACTAAAAGAATAAAGCTATCATTCAACAAAAGAAAAGATTTAATCGCTTCTTTATTTAGAAATAGAAAACTTAGATTCATAGCTATTATTTTTGTATTCTTATGTTCTTTCTCCCTTCTTGGAATTACTAATTCAATTACTTCATATAATGAAGACGAAGCAACTTTAAAATCAATGTATTCTAAAGGAAGCAATTCTTTAGCTTTTAAGAAAAATTTATATAATAGTAATAATTCATACAATAAATTATTTGAATTTAACGATGATGATATCAGCAGCGTTAAAAGCAAAGTGGACACTATTATTCCAGTCAGTTCTTTCTTGTCTGGCAAGGCGATCAATAATGGGAAAGGAACTTTTCCAATCAATAGCAAAGATGATCAAGATTCATATTTGGAATGTTATGTTGGCGGGTCTGTAGAAATCGATGATGATTTCTTAGACAAAACAAAACTTACTTTATCTTATGGGTCTTTGCCTAGTAATGATGATGAAATCGTCATAAGTGATTTCTTCGCTGATATGTATAGAAGATTCGGCTTAATTGAAGAAGACAAATCTATTACTAAAATAGATTCATTAGATCAGCTTTTAGGGGAAAAAGTTAGATTTAATAAAATGAATAGTATTTATTCTTCTTTACCACAATCATATAAGATTGTGGGAATCCTAGATACATATTATGATTCTGATTTCTTTGATGATGCTTTCAAAAATAGTTCTGATGATGAATATTGGAATAAAAGATCATTACTTCAAGAAGAGGCTAAATATTCTCTATATAACTTAGCTTATTTTAATGGTGGATTTCTTAGCAAATATAAAATCAACGAAATACTTAATGATTATTTTATGCCTTTTGAAAGTGGAACAAGCTTTTATATAAACTGTAATTCATCATTGGAGATAATAACTACTAGAGTAGTTGTGATTGCTCCTGTCTCTAAATTAGATTCTTCTTTATATACGCTAAAAGATGATCTTGATGATAAAGAGAATATTGTCGTTTTAGAAAAAGATTTCTTTGAATCTTTAAGTAAAAATACATATTTTGAAAGTGACTTTAATTCCTTTGATTTATATAGTGAAAGTTTAGATTTTAAAAGTAAATTCAATATAGGCGGATATACGACAGATGATTATGGAAAAGGTAAAGGCTATATTTATGTAAGTGATTCTTTATATTCTAAGATTATTGAAAAAGCAAAGCCTTATATAACACCCTATTCAGAGATAATTTATCCATTTACAGGTAATCTAGGAAAAGATTTATCGGCTTTAAATGATATTAAAACTAATGTCACGGATGTTTCAATTAAATTTGATCGTTTTGATTTCACTAAATGGAAAGGTAGTTCGGTGACGTCAAATAGATTCTATTATGAATCAAGAAAAAAATCTGCATGGTTGATGGATATCATTAAAATCGTTGAATATGTTTCATGGGGATTTGTTGGGATATGTTCATTGTTCTTACTTCTTTCTATTATTGATTTAATTCAAAAATCAATTAAAAAGATAGGCGTGTTATGGTCTTTAGGATATTCAATCTTGGATATTAGTTCTTTGTTTTTGATTGTTGAATCTATCTTGTTAGGGATTGCGTTTTTGTTTAGCCTAGTTATTTGTTACTTAGGTATATGGCTAGCTAATAGTCTATTATTAACTAATGCGTTGTACATAAATAATTTATTCAATTTTGGAATTGTTCAAATAGGATATATTTTATTAGTATTAGTTGTTTGTGTGTTGATTGGATTTGGACTTTCCATCTTAAGAATTAAGCATACTAAAGTAGTAGATGTAATTTCTGATAGAAAGTAAGGAAATTAGATAACCTTTGTCAAGCTCTTTTTTGAAGGAATCCCACCAAAAAAATCC
>ENA-ORNF01001383-ORNF01001383.1-human-gut-metagenome-genome-assembly--contig:-NODE-1383-length-21348-cov-7.224910_pt1 | contig 21348 bp, 17 predicted proteins | sample MGYA00242110_ERZ509012 | MGnify/ENA primary metagenome ERZ509012 (study PRJEB26280, sample SAMEA2338714) | human gut metagenome | biome: human gut; feature: human-associated habitat; material: faeces...
ATAAAAAATTCTTAAGTTACTCTGATTTTGTATGATTAGACTCCACTCATCAGAAATAGCTTCGATCTGAGCAGCAGATAACATAACGCAATCTTTTTTCAGCGAATCGGCTATCTCTCCTGGGGAGAAATCACTATAACTAATAATACCTTGCAATTGCGGTCTACTAACGTAAATAGTAATCGCTACATCTCGAAAAAAAGTTATTGCTGCAAACAAACCACAAATTTCAGCAGGGCAAAAGCTATATAAAATAGTCAACGGGTGTTCAGCTAAAGAATTTTTCGCAAGCGACACATCACTAAAATCTGCCCAATTTATATACTGTAGCATATCACCATCTGTTACAGCAAAAATCGAAAAATCTTTTGAACAATAATACACCCTCTGAATTCCTCCTGCTTTTAATGAATTAAATAAATTTCTATCAAAAACAAGATAATTCATAGCATCTATTTTTTTCATTATGCAACCACTTTCTCCATCTTTATATCTCCTAACTGTCTTCGCCAAAAAACAACCGACTAAACCACCCTCTTTTTTGAGGTTTATCATCCACCACTTCTCGCATTTCCCCACCAGAAGTCAACCTCTGTTGAAGTGTTCCCGCATGAAGTGCCTGAGCTACCTGTGCGGTCTGTTGCGCCGCCACCAATGCCGAGCTGACATCTGCCAGTCTTGCGTTCAGTTCCTCGATCTGCTTATCCTTTACTTCAAGCTGCTCATTTTTACGGTCTAATTCCCTTTGCAACATGGAAATCAACACATCTTCCGAGGTTTCGCAACTTGCTTTCGCCGGTTGCGAAACTTGCTTTCGTTCAACACCTAAATAATGCTGATATATGGCGGTTTTTTGACTTTCGCTGATTGCGAAACTTCCTTTCGCATCTTTCGCAACATGGTTTCGCCTACACCATGCACGAACTGCCTGTTCCGACACGCCACATTCTATTGCAATTTCCGTTATTACACCCGCCAAATATCATCACCACTCTTTCATCCAGAGTTAATCTCAAAACAAATCGCTATGAGATCCCGTCCTTATCAATTTCAAAATCAAAGTCTGCCGAACAACTTTATAGACCAACAGCCAGTCCGGCTCGATGTGACATTCTCTCATGTCCTTATAATTTCTGGAATTAGTGAGAGCATGATCTCGATACGCCTCCGGCAACGGCTGCTCGTTACACAACAGCGTGATCACTTCCTCCAACTTCTTCGGATCGCAGCCTCTCTTGATCGCAAGCTTGTAATCTCGTTTGAACTGCCCCGAAAACTCCGGCTTAAGCATTCAGCGCCTCCATCAGATCTGCAACGCTATCAAACGGACCATACATATCCTCTCCCTTTTCTGCCGCCTCCATCGCCGCATAGGTAACAGCATTCGGCTCGTCAACCTTGACTTCAAAGGGAAGTCCATGACACCTAAGTGCCTGTCGATAAAAAATACCCGTTGCCGTACTCAAATCCATTCCGAGGGACTTAAAGAGAGCTGCCGCCTGTGCTTTCAGCTCCGGCTCCATTCTTATCGTCATATTTCCTTTAGCCATAATAGCACTCCTTTCCTCGTCATTTTTAGCTTGCACTAATATTATATTCAATATTCGTGACATTTGCAAGTGCATTGCAAATGTTTTTTTGCAACTTTTCTATGAACAGTGCTTTCTATATGGTAACACCGCAGCGTGTACATTTAGGGGGTGAAAAAGCCTTATTTCGCGCGGTTTTCAAGCCTCGTTTTCGGTGGGGTAATATAAAAACCCTTACCCGCCCCGAAAACGCCTTGTAGGGCGTTTCTGGGGCGTTTACAGCCCTTTCTTAAATTCCTCCACCAACAGATCGCTCAAAGCCTGTGATGGGCGTATTTTGACCGTTATATGCCCCTCCGGTACGGTGTCCCACCATTTGCGGATCGTTTTCGGATCAAGTCCGGTGTCCCTATGACAATCGGCCTTGCGTCCCTCTGGATGCTCCTGCCGCCACGCATAGACTTGCGCTTTCTTTTCTTCTGCCCCTTTTCTTCTCCATGTGCCGCCAGGATAATCCACTTCCTGCACCGCCCTTGCTCTTTTCAAATGCTCTTTCTGTGATCTACCATTCCTCTTGTTGCGCTCGATGCGAACATCGGTCAGAGCTTCAATATCGGAAATCGTGAAATTGTAATACTCCTTGTCGTAGGCTTCCAGCGCACTCCGTATATCTTCCTCGGTCAATGCGTTCTCATGCTTCACCATCTGCAGATCATCAAAAGCCTCTTTCATATCCTGCCGGAGCTGCTGCTTCGACACACCGCATTTGTAAGCATAGATAGCAAGGCACATCAAAAAGAAATACCGATGCCCGCCCTTTATCTCTCCGATCTGCCGCAGCCACCAATGGTAGAGCGCATACGGATCATCACCATGCACCTTTCCGGCAATATCCCACTTCTTGCGTCCTTTCTCGCCTCTCACAACAACACGCTCATACCACTCCGGATATGCCTCCCTCGCCTCAGCTCGTGTCATTTTGGATGGGCTGAAAGGCTTATTGACATCCACCCTGTTTTCTGGCTTTGCGTAGGCGTTCAGATAATCCAGCGTTACCCGTTCTCCGGTACGGAAAGCGACCAGCTCCGTCCCATGCTTGTCATTGATGCTGCCCACCATGCGGAAGCTCTGATTGATGGATTGATACTGGATCGCCTTGACCTGCGAAGTGCTGCCATACTCCCATAGCCGGAAAGTGAGGTCATATTTCAGACTTTTAAGCTGAATTTTTATATTCGGGTATAGGTCAATCGGCTGCTGGAAAACATAGTAGATATGCAGCCCTGTCCCCGACAGAACAAGGAAAGTCGGCATCGGCAACCGGCGCACTCGCTCCGGATCGCCGCCAAAGCGCAGAAAGAGGTTGCGCAGCTCGGCAAGACCTACGCCATCCAGATCGAAGATCAGAGCATACATCCGCTGGGCGTTCTCCAGCCTGTTCTCCTTTCTGCGATATGCAAGACCGCTGCACAAAGTAAGGCTGTTCCCCTCGACAAACTCCATGTAATCCTGTTCCCATGTGTCGTTATACATCTTCCTGCGCCGGAGCTTCTTATCCTCGCTCTGTTCGTCCCGATACAGATACACAGCGTTCGGATGGGAAAAATCCGTGTGCCGTTCTCCGGAGTTCTCATTGTCCGGAAACAGCTCTTTATAAAACTCATAGCCTCCGACCTCCGGATATTGTGCGCTCAAATACTCGTAGCAGCCTCGATAATTCTCGGTCATATTACCACCTCACAAAAGAAAAAGTACCAAAAAGAAAATCCGCTGCGGCGGGGATCGCCTGCGGGCGGGAAGGGGGAAAAGGGGGAGCAAAAGAGCGGCGGCTACGCCGCCTTAAAGAGAAAGTCACCTCCCCCTTTTCCCCCTCGCTGCGGGGCATTGAAAGTGCCGCCACTATGGAAAACCCGATGGGTTTACCACAGTGGCTTGGAAAACCTCTAACGAGGTTTACCACACTTCCAACACCCCTCCGCTCACCCCCTTTTTCCCCTCCGACTTTCTCCCTTTCAGAGAGAGAAAATATAGGTTGGGAGTACCCTTACAGGGGGCTTAGATTATCAATACAGCAATTCCCTATTTTCAGTTGTTATTATAGCCTGTCCGAAAGAGATTTTCAAGCCCTCCGGACAGGCTTCTTTTACAGCTCCATGCCGCCCATTCCTCGCTGGTGCTGCTGTTGCTCCTGCTGCTGTCCAATCTCCGGATCGGGCAGCAGCTCCCTCGCCTTTTCAAGCAGAGGACGCAGACGCTCCGGCAAGTGTTCTTCCAAGAAGTCCAGCATCCGACCGATGCCGTCCGTCAGACGCTCGGTGAAGCTGCGTTCCTCCTGCAGCTCGGATTGCAGATAATAGTTTTCATCGCGCAGCCTCCGGTTTTCCTGTTCAAGCCTCTGCTGCCGCTGCGCTTCTTCCAGCCGCTTCTTCATGGACGGCACCTGTGACCGCAGACGGGTGTTTTCCTCCGTCAGCTCCTGTACCTTGTGCCGATCCGTCACGCTGCGCAGTGCCATTTTCTTTAGCTGCTCGACCTGATCCACCGTCACGCCCTTTACTGCCCCTGTGAGCGTCTTTTCCGGCTGAATATCATGCAGGGGTGCATTTACCCTGTCAGCCTCCTTTAAGAGCCGCACAGTGCCTTTCAGAGCGTCCCGCTGCCGTTCCAGCTCAGCAACCTCCCGCTCTACTGCCGCTGTCTGCTGCTGCACCGCTTCCAGCCTCGCAGCCGCTTCCTTGAACTGCGGCAAGTCCATGTGCGGTCTGTTCGTGCCGAGAGAGATAATTTCAAAATCGTGCCGCTGGGCGATCTCCGTCAGAGCTTCTTTCTCCCGTTCCATCCACGCCGCCCATTCGGTCTGCTTTCTGCCGACACCGACAAACCCCTGCTGCTTCAATGCCTGTTTCATAGATACCCTTGTAGAAAGTCCTCTTGACTGCTCCGTTGCCACAGGGATAAAATCGACATGGAGATGGGGCGTTGCCTCGTCCATGTGCAGCACCATATTGAACACCCGCAGATGGGGGTTGCGTTCTGCAAAAGACTCCGCAAAATCTTTCAGAGCTGCCGCCGCCCGTTCTCCGTCCGGCGTACCGCACCCACAGTCGCTCATGTTGCCGATCTGGAAGATCGCTTCATGGAACAGCTTTTCCTGTTTACTCTGCCGGATATGCTCATAGTAGTCCGGTATCTTATCTCTCGTTTTGGTTTTCTTTGCGTTGTAGGCTGCGAGAGCTTCATCAAAGACCATATGATAGACCTGCTTCAGATCCTCGTTGCAGAAAACAATGTTCTGCTCCGTCCGGCTCCGGTCTACATTCGCCGCTGAGAAGCTGCGGTTGTTGTGCCGGATGCTCCCTGCACCTGTCATACCCGAAATCGTAACTCCCATAAAATCGCCCCCTTTCCGCTTATTCTTCCGTCCTCTATTTTATCATAAATTTCCGCTAAAAACAACCTCTTTGTTACTTTCTGGTGAGAAAGTAACGCAAAAGCACTTTCACACCGCCACCCCATCGGTGCAGCGGTGTGAAAGTGCTTTGCGCCCCTAAAGGGGAGGGGTTGCCGGAGCTGCTTCACTGCCGGCTCGTGCCTGCTGCTCTGCCAGCTCCGGAGGGGCGCTGCCCCTGCCGTCTGCGGACGGCTCCCCGAACTTCATCCCACCGATAAACTGAAATTTGTAATTACATTCCATACATATTGGCATTCTTTACAAGTACTTTATCACCCTTTTCTAATTGTTCCTTGGAAATTCCTCGTAACCCAAGTCCAACATGCTCTGTTTTATATCCACAACCATTTGCTTTTCGTTCTTTTGTATGTACATCGACAGTAGTAATTCTGGTTTCTAAGATATCTCCATTTGCTTTATAAATACATGCATTTTCCCCTTCTCTGCACATCCCTGTTAATATGTTTCCTGTGGCAACTGTTCCAACTCCCATAATTGTAAATATATCATCAATAATCAATTCAAAATCTTCTTTTAAACACGATGGAACATCTAATCTGCTCATGTATTCTGTTTCTCGTTCTTTTTTGCTTTTACCAAATAATCCCATGGTATTCCTCCTTTAAAACTTCCGATTTGTCGCTCACAAGCAAAAGTATTATACCACATCTTTACGAATTTTTCTACCACTTCGACTATACTCACAACTTAATGACTTCTTGAATACTTGCCGAAAAAGAAAAACTGCCATCGACTGACAGCAGTTTTCTTTCGGTTGGTACTCCGTTAGGAATACACAATGTCATTCAATACAATCTCGTCTGCACAGGCTCGAATGTTATTCATCTTTCCAACCCAGCGGAGCATATCCCTTGCTTTCAGTTCTTCTGCTACACCTTGCTTTCTTGCCATTTCCTTTATCAGATACTCTGCCATATCACGAGCCGAAGTATCAATTTCAGCAAGGTGTTCATATAACTTTCCGCTTGTCAGCAGAGTGTAATATAAAACTCGCTTGTGTTCTCTCAAATAGCGTTTCCTTAACCGCCCGTATTTTGAAAGGGGTGGACTTTCCTCTACTGTCAGGCAGGGATAATAGTAATCTCCGATGAGTTCGTATCGGATACCTGTTCTTTCGTCTGTAATAAATCTTTGCATAGTTCTTTCTCCTTTTGCTTCTTGTAGTAAAACTCCAAGGTTTTCTTATTGTGATTTACCTTTTTACATTCCTCGGAACAGAATTTCTGCTGACTGTGTGTAGGCCAGTAAGTACTGCCACACACAGCACATACACGCTGACGATAATAATGACTTCCTTTTTCCGCTTCTCTATCGGCTTTTGTCTTATCCTGCCTTGCCTGATAGCAGCAATCCTTTGAACAGAAAATCTGTCGGTTGCTTGTAGGGGTAAACTCTTTCCCACAATGAGGACATACCTTTGTTTTGACGATTTCGCCACCGTTTTCAGCAAGTTTTTTTGCCTTTCGCTTCTCTCGATAGGCTTTTTCACGCTGACGCTGTTTCTCCAATCGCTTCTTTTCTTCCTGTTCTTCCTGCTCTTTTATCTCGGCAAGTTCTTCCTCGGTGTAGGCAATATCGACCTGTCCGACATAATTGAAGTAAATATCAACCTTTTGTGTCTTTGCTTTTCCCACACCCTCGGCTTCATACACCACAATCTTGTCAATGAGTTCGGTAAACATCAAATCAGAAACTTCCGTAGGATTTTTGTACTTGCGTATCAGCGATATAAAATGCTGAATATCCATAGTGCTGTCTTTTTCTTCAGAAAGTTCCTTTTTCATCGTTTCCATTTTCGCTTCCAATTCAGCCTGTTCATCGTCATACTGCTTCATCAGTTGCTTGTATTGTCTTTCGGGTAGCAATCCCGATATAAGATTTTCATACAAGCCACGAATGAGCGTAGAGAGTTCGTCATAGCGTTTCTGACAGCGTTTCAACTCCGATTGATTGTGCTTCGGCTTTTCCTCTTGCTTATCTTTCCAAAGGGATTGCAGTTCCAAAGCAAAGGCTTTTTCGTCATTCAGAACGAATTTTGAAAAGCGTTTAACTGCCGATAATATCAAGGCTTCAACATTATCAGCACTAATCGTATGGGAAGTACAGGAATTAACCCTGCTTGCATACCCGCCGCAACGGTAAGAATACTGAACAGAACCGTCTTTCTTGCTATAATGCGTTTGCAAAGTCATTCTCCTGCCACAGTCGGCACAGTACAGATAACCGCTTAATCGGTTGGTATGTGTACCTCTTGCCGCAGCTCTGTTCACTCGTTTCTTTCGCTTCTGAACGCTGTCCCAAAGTTCCTGCGATATGATAGGCTCGTGGGTGTTATAAAACACATACTGCTCATCTTCATCGGTAGTCTTTCTCTTATGCAATTTAAAATTGGTGCTGACCGACTTTCTCAAAACAGTATGTCCAAGATATTCTTGTCTGCTTAAAATCGTTCTAATGGCAGATATGCCCCAAATATAAGGGTCTGCAAACTTAATCCCGTTGTACTGTTCTGGGTGATATTCCTTTGCATATGCGGCAGGAATTAAAACCTTTTCTTCGGTCAGTATTTCCGCTATGGCTCGTGGGCTTTTGCCCTCATTGGCAAGCAGAAAGATACGCTTTACCACCTCAGAAGCCACAGGGTCAACAACAAGCGTCTGCTTATCGCTCGGCAATCGGTTATATCCATAAGGGATTGAACCGCTACAACGCTTTCCGTCTTTCATTCGGGCATCAAATACAGCCTTGATTTTATTGCTCGTGTCTTTGGCATAAAATTCGTTCATAATATTCAAAAACGGAGCAAAATCATTATCCGAAGCATTGTTGCTGTCAATGCTGTTGTTGATTGCAAGAAAACGGACATCTTTCTGCGGAAACAGAATTTCCGTATAAAATCCGACTTGCAGATAGTTTCGCCCTAATCGGCTCATATCCTTAACAATCAATGTTCCGACATTGCCTGCTTCAACTTCTTTTATCAAAGACTGAAAGCCTGGGCGATTGAAATTTACACCCGAAAAACCATCGTCAGTAAAATGGCGGATGTTCTCAAAGCCATTTCTACGGGCATAATCTTCGAGGTATTTTTTCTGATTGGTAATGGAATTACTCTCGCCATTCAGGTCATCATCTCTTGATAATCTCTCATAAAGTGCTGTAATCTTTGAAGTCCTTGACATTCTCTTAACCTCCTTCCTTATGTATTTTCAATTTAGGACAGTTAATTTTATCGTCCTATTAAAGTATAGCCCTCCGGTGCAAGCTCTATGGCTGTCTGTGTCTCTCCAAATGTTGAAGCCCACGCATCGAAGTTCTCAAGGCCCAGCTCCTTTAGCCTGTCATACTGCAGATAGCGCATGTTGGTATATAGCTCTGTCATGGTGTTTGATATAGGTGTGCCTGTTGCAAAAGTAATGCCACGACCACCTGTTATCTCGTCAATGTACTGGCATTTTCCAAACATATCAGATGCTTTCTGTGAATCATTCTGCAATATTCCTGCCACGTTTCTCATTTTGGTAAATAAAAACAGGTTCTTAAACTCCTGGCTCTCGTCAACAAAAAGCCTGTCAACTCCTAGCTGCTCAAAGGTGACAACATCATCCTTCCTGCTGTTGTCATTGAGCTTTTGAAGCCTCACCTCAAGACTTTTCTTCATCTTTTCCATCTGCTTGATGGTAAAGTGCTCACCCTTTGACTCCTTTAGCTCTTTTATTGACTCCGTGATTGACTGTATCTGATTTTCAGTCTGCCTTATCTGTCTTTCCGGTGACAAAGGTATCTTTCCAAACTGGCTGTGCCCGATTATTACTGCATCATACTCTCCTGTTGCAATACGTGCACAGAAACGTTTTCTTCTTGCAGGCTCAAAGTCTCTTTTCGTGGCTGCAAGCACATTTGCTCCGGGATAAAGTCTTAAAAAATCACTGGCCCACTGCTCTGTTAAGTGGTTTGGAACCACAAAGAGTGACTTGTGGCATAAGCCAAGCCTTTTGCTTTCCATAGCTGATGCTATCATCTCAAATGTCTTTCCGGCACCAACGCAGTGTGCAAGCAGTGTATTGTCTCCATACAGCACATGGGCCACGGCATTTTTCTGATGAGCTTTAAGCTCAACATCAGGTGTCATGCCCGGAAATGAGAGGTGTGATCCGTCATACTCTCTTGGTTTTGATGAGTTATACAGCTCGTTGTACTTTTCTACGAGTACGTCTCTTCTTTCCTGATCAGCAAATACCCAGTCCTTGAATGCCTCTTTAAGTGCATCCTGCTTCTGTGTTGCAAGCATGGTCTGTTCCTTGTTAATCACACTCTTTTCTTTGCCGTCTACGTCAGTTATCCTGTCATATACCTTGACATCCCTTAAATTCAGCGTATTCTCAAGTATCTGATATGCACTTATCCTGGCTGTTCCGTATGTGGAATTTGCAAGCGGATTGTTATAATCCTCTCTTTTCCCTTTGATGTTCCACTCTCCGGTAATCGGTGCATACTTCACCGCAACCCATTCCCTCTGAAAAAGACGTTTCGGAGTCTGAATTACATCCATCATGAACTGCTCAATGTACTTTGGATCCACCCATGTGGCACCAAGCCTTACATCTATTTCAGCTGCCGTAAGAGGCACCGGCATCGCCTTTTTAAGGTATTCTACATTTACACTGTATGAACTGTCTGTTTCTGCAGCAAGCTCAGCTTCTTTTAACTTCTGCCTGATGTTTCCGGACAGGTATTCCTCGGATGTCTGCCATGTACCGGAATCCGGTACGTGAAAAATAATGCCCGATAGGTCATTTTTGAGCTCTTCCTCACTCTTTCCGGTCCGCTTTTCCATGTAATTTAGGTCAACTCTGGCCTTTTCTCCCATGGAAACAGACAATGCCTCCACTGATGTATCAACATGCGATACCGGTACAGCCTTTCTAATGGTCCTCTTTGTGAACATGTCTGCCTTGCCGATGGTCTCTCCTGAATCATCCAAAAGCTCAAGTGAAGACAAAAGACTGTATTCGGCATCATCCCTGAACGCTGACTGGTTTGTCTTTGAGTTTATATATCCAAACTCTGCCGTAAATGTGTCATATACCCTGTTGAGCCTCTCCTGTGACTTTGATATCTTATCTTCCCCAGCCTCTTCAAGCTGCAAATTTATAAGTTCCGTCACACAGTCCCTTATCGCGATAAGTCCCATGATTCGCTGTGTCATCCTGTCTGATAATTCCTGCGGGCGCATCACGGAGTTTTCACGGTAATATATTTTTCCGTCGACTGCACAGTACGAAAAGTTTTTAACTCCTGCCTCTGCCGGAATGGTTTCTTCTTCAAGCTCCTCGTCAGATATCTCCGTGTCATCTATTGAAATCTCACCTCGAATCATCAAAACAGCATTGTTCAGTCTTTCTTCAAAAGATGTACCGGAATCCGGTACACATGCACTTTCCTGACCATATGGGCCGTTTACCATCTGCATTGTGCCGAGAATCATCTGCGGGTTATTTACAAAATAGCTGTTCATTTCTATGCCGTTTTCATCCACTCCCAGGTGTATCCATTCCTCATCAATATCTAGATATGCTTCTCTTTTCTTGAGAAATATGATATCGGATGTGACAGACGTTCCGGCATTCTTAAATGCATTGTCCGGCAGTCTTATGGCACCTAAAAGCTCTGCACGCTGTGAAATGTATTTCCTTACACCCGGATTGACCTTGTCCATCGTGCCTTTGCTTGTGATAAAAGCTACCACTCCACCCGGACGCACCTTGTCGAGAGTCTTTGCAAAGAAATAGTCATGGATATAGAAATTGTATTTGTCGTAGTCTTTATCTATAACCTTATACTGGCCGAACGGCACGTTTCCTATAGCCACATCAAAAAAGTCATTCTGAAAATCTGTCTTTTCATAGCCTTTCACATCTATGTGTGCATCAGGATATATAAGCTGTGCCATCTTTCCGGTCACCGGGTCAAGCTCCACTCCGTAGAGTCTTGATGCACCCATATCTGCCGGCAGCCTTGAGAAGAAATTGCCTATTCCCATGGACGGTTCAAGAATATTACCCTTTGTAAAGCCCAGGTTGTTAAGCACCTTATACATCGCATCAATGACAGATTTATCCGTGAAATGAGCATTTAGTGTACTTGCTCTTGCACTGTCATATTCCTCCGGTGTAAGCAGTTCCTTGAGAGTGCTGTATTCACTGCTCCATGAATCATTATTCTCTTCAAAAACCTCCGGTATGCCTCCCCATCCTAGGTAAGCGGACATGATTGTCCTCTCATCGGCTGTTGCCGGCCGGTTTTCATTTTCTATCCGCTTGAGAATTTTGAGTGCTGAAATGTTATGCTGTGCTTTCTGCCTCTTTGTAAGTTCTGCAGCATCAGTTTCTGCCAAAACTAAAAGAGCAGTGTAATCAGCTGCTCTTTCATTAAACTCTTCATTATTCTGTTGTGTTGCATTGTCCTTTTGTTCATCCTCAGTTTCAATAAAGTCTGTAAAGCTGAGCTGTTGTGGTTCTCCCTGCTGTTTGCTATCTTCTTTTCTGTGACTATAATCTGTTGTTACTTCTTTGTCTGCTTCATTATTATAATCAGCAGGTACATCGCTTTTCTGAATAATCTCATTATTCTGTCTGTCCCGGCTTCTGTATTCACCGGTTAGTATAAGAGCACCTATTTCCTGTTCAATATCTTTCCACGACAGGCTGGCTTCTGCCTCGCCCTCCTCATCGCGCCATTGAAAACGTATGCCCTGTGAACCATATGTGTCATAGCCATGAAGCCCCATGCCATCTATCGGCCAGCTTGCTCCGCCCAGTCCATACTCACTTTTTATGAGCTTTACACGCTTATCCCTATCCATCTCATTCATGTAAATGTCACGGATTCTGTTGATACCGCCTGCAAAGCCTGTTCCTCTTAACAGGACTTGTCTTTTATACTCGTTTGGCACCGTATCTGCTTTCCTGGGATTCAGGTAATCATGCTTATCTTTATAGATTACTTTTTTCTGCTCATCCTCATCAGGAATATCCGGCAGGAAGTACAGCTTCATTGTACCGGATTCCGGTACATCGTCAGACTCTAGAGTGTCTCGATGATTGTAGCTCTCACTATCTCCTCTGCCCGGTTCTTGATGTTGTTGACCATTCCGACCCACTTCATCTGATTCTGCCTCTTGAGTTCCTCTGTCACTCCTTCCTGCTTCATCATCTGTGGCACGAGTCTGTCCATCTCGTCCTGCGCTCTCTTCTGAACGTCGAGGCATTTCTCCTGCAGCTCGCCCATCAAAAGCATTGCTGTGTACTCCCCATGGTATTTCTCCTTCAGGAATCTTTTGTGCATCAGTCCGTACTTCGTCAGCTCCTCCTGTGGCTCGCTGTTCGGTATCAGATTCGGTATCAGGTAATCCCCTACCTGCATGTACTCTAACTCCATAATTATTGCCCTCCATTTCTTTTGATGATATGTGTATGTCCTCTACGCTTTCACGCTTTAAAGCATTATAGTCTTGGTTAGGGTTATTGTCAATACCATAAATTTTATCATATGTAAGAACTGCAATTCCTACCTGTCTCATAAGCTGTCCGGCCGCATCAGTCATCCTGTCAGAAAGTATATAGAAGTCATGCTCTGACATTCCTTTAATAAATGACATGTCATAGCTGCCTGATGCTATTCCGCTAAGCTTCATTCTCTCTCCTGCCATCCGGCTTATGCCATACCTGAAAAACGCCTTTACATCAGACAGATATTTAAGCCTTGCGTTCTCCTCTTCATCAAGACTCATAATAGGTGTATTCTCATATGACGGATATTTTTCATCTGTAATTTCTGCCGCATACTCATCTGCTATATATTCAATGACCGCATTCATATCCTGGGTAATATTCTGATGATTAAAATGCTCTCCATATACCTTTATAATACGATTTCTGATTGCCTCATCATGGTATCCGTGTCTGATCCACAGGTGTGGCAGATGTCCGCCTTCCTTTGGCACAACACTTGATACGTCCCACACATACCTAAGCTTTCTGCTGTTTTCTTCATCAAGAAGGGCAATGCCTTTATTGCCCTTCTTAATCCAGCAGCCCATTCTTTTGTTCCATATGTTCATTGTGGCACATGCAACCGCGTCAGGCTTTTGCGCATATATCAGTATCTGGTCTAAAAACCTGTACCTGTATATGAGGGATGCATGCCTTAAAAAATCATCCCAGGATTCTTTATCATATCTGACACGCGCTGAAGTCTCACTGGCAAGTGTCCTCACTTCATACTGTTTCATAGGCTGTTACCTCATCTAAATGCCTGGTCCTTTTACTTCCTTGTCGGCTGTATACTGATTATCCTGCTCTTCCGCTACACTGAGGCTCTGTGAATTTGTAACCATTCTTATCTGTTTATCCTCCCTGCTGTACATATATACCTGATTTGAAAGTCTTTCATTCTCATCCACTTCATTTATATTTACACTCTTTATAAATGCAGAAAGCTCCTCCCTGTCAGGAATCATTGATGCCTCCACGGCAAGCACCTCATATATACTTGACGGAATGATAACAAGGTCATCATCAACATAATTTGCCAGTTCATCAAATACCTCGTTATCTAAAAGCACGGTTGCACCATTCGCCGAATGGTTTCTGACAAGCCAAGGGCTTGCCTCATATAATCCCTGTATCGGACCGCCAAGCATTACTTCTATCTCTTCATCAGACATGCCTTTTTCCTGTAAGCTGCTGTAAATATAATCGACAAGTCTTGTGGTCTCTGGCGGATAAAGCCTCTTCATGTTATCGCAGGCAAGCTTATACAGTTCATTCTCATCCATTCCAAGCCTCAATGCATAATCATTGTTAATATGTATGCTTGCGCTTCCTTTTTCACCATCCTTAATCGAAACTCTGTAAGATACCGACAGGTCATTGAGGCGTCGTGACGGGCTGTCCTTAAGTCTCTGCGCATTAACCATCGAGTTGCCGATTTCCGGTACAATATGCTCCCTGATATTAAAATCAGGATCCAGCCTGTTTTCCTTTGCCCTGTCATAAGCTTCCAGAACGATTTCACAAAAGCCTCTCATGATTGTATCCAGATTGTTTGTAATCTGATAATTGTGGTACATGGCATTCAGGTCAATAATAGGACGTACCTGCTCGCCTTTTTTTGCTACTACCATTCCGTCATATGGCTGTGCCCTGTTAAACTTATCCACCGGATGAATTGATATCTCCGAGTCCTGATACTCCGGCGGCAGATAGTCAAGTATCTTTTCCTTCACAACATCCTTAAAAAGTTCATAGTCCATCATTTCTTTTCACCATCCTTTCTCTTTTCTGCAAGTTCCCTGAGCTTTCCTGCATAAGCAGCAAGTCTTTGTGTTTCATTTTTGTCAGTATGCTCATCACTGACAATGTAGTTTAGATTTTTGTCCATTTTTATTTCCTCCCTGGATTTAATTTATTGTTATATGTACCGGAATCCGGTACATGAATAACCTGTTTTGATGACACAAACTCTGTATATGCCTCTGTCTTTTTTATTCTTCTTATCATCACAAGCTCTTTTTTAAGCATCTTAAGCCTGCTTTTAAGCTCAGTTGTTTGGGCTGTGTCGCATGACATTTCGTCACCTGTTTTCTTTTTTACATTAAGCATGTTTTTTATGCTCTTAATCTGTGCCATAAGCTCAGATTCCTTATCAGTTACATCCTTCATACTGCTGATTTCAGCCTCTTTCATGTAGATGCACTCATCAAGCAGCCTGTCTATTACGGTTATGTCTTTTCTTGCCCTGTATGCCTGCACCGCATAAGGGTTTGGCAGCCTGTAAAAGCTCACCGCCTGATACAGTCTTTTAACAGTAACTGAATTTTTTATAATTTCATCCGGTACAAAAAGCTGTATCTTTGCCTCAAGCACCACTGCTATGTGCTCATAGTGCCTGCCTCCGCTTTTGTCTTTCAGTCTGTATGCAATCTCTGCTGGCGAATACCCGGGCGGCATGTTGTAGCTTCTTCTCCTGTGCTGTCTGCCATCTTCATCTGTATATATAAATGTGTAGTACGTCGTGTCATGCTTTTTTGACATGCCCGCACGGATTGAATAGCCTGCAGTATGCATATGCTCCACAAACTCATCAAACGATGCTGAATGCATTATGGCATGGTCCACATCAGCCCTTATTATCTGTGTCCATCCGATTTTGTTATTCTTCTGGTCATTCCACTCGGCATATGAGACTCCCGCCATGTTTTTATCATCAAATGTGAGCGGTGCTATGCCGTGATTTACACAGATTTCATCTGTCACCGGCTGGATGTATTTCTTCCAGTCACCTTTTACATACCTGTACTTATATCCGTCAGTCCTTCTTACTGAGTTGAATACTATGTGTGAGTGAACATGTCCTTTGTCGGTATGGACTGCAAACACATAATCGTAATCATCCCCCAGATATTTTTCCGTAAACTCTTTTGTCATCTGATAAGCCTCGTCTGCATTAGTCTCCCCCGGTACAAACGAGATGACAAAGTGATATCCCTGTCTGCCGTGCACCTTGCCAAACAGCTCCTTGGTGTCCAAAAAGGTCTTTAGTATGTCTACGCTGTCATATCCGCTGTTTCCTCCGACATAGAGTCCTTGATTTGTCTTTGCTTCCTCGTTTTTCTCATCGAGGATATACTTTATTGCATTGGCCAGATGCCTGTGAGGTACACCGGATGCTTCCTTCATATGCATCAGTTTTGTAATTGCCACTGTACCCGCCTCCCACTAAAAAACGTACCGGATTCCGGTACGCTGCAACATGCTTCTTTAATTATATTTTTACTGACTGTATCAACATTTATTTAAGCTGCACGCTGCGTGCAAGCTCTTCAACCTTGTCATTGAGCGATGTCATAAGCTCCACTGCATGCTCTGCATCTCTTGGATCGCCATAATCGGCATTCAGCTTGTTTGCTATCTGGTTTATGTTTACTCCAATCTTTCTGACCTGATAATTTAACGCATCAAGCTGTCTGTCTATCCTTACATCCGAGTGACCTGTCTTAGAGAGAACTATGTTTCTTACATATGAAGACAGCTTTGTTTTCTTATCCTCCCTCGAATCCATCAGATAGTCATACTCATCCTGGGTAAACCGTATTGTCACTCTCCTGTCCTTCATGCGGCTCTTCCTCCATTTCACCAGCCCTGTCATCCATGCCGTTTATCAGCATGATTTTCTTCTTAAATATCTCTATGTTCTCAGGCGTCACCTCCCCAAATATGTCGCGCACCGTCTGCCCAATAAGCTCATCATTCTTCACCTGCAGAGCTTTCTCCTCTCTGGCAATCTTCTCTCTGAGCTTTTGAATTTTCTCCGAGCACTTTCTGTTGTACTCTTTCTTCTGTTCGATAATGTCAGCAATCTCATGCTGCCATGCATTTATCTTTTCGTTTAACATGATTTCCTCCCGTTTTTCAATTACCATATTTTACCTATTCCTGCATCATCCGGCAGCTTTGGAAGCCCTTCCGGTGCACTTGATTTCTTTTTCTGATACTCCCTGTGCCTCCTGTAAATTGTATCGCGCGATACCCCGAGCTGCTCTGCCACTTCACTCACTGTCATTCCGGCATCAAGCAGCCTGTAGACCTCCTCGATTGGAATATCAATACGCCTGGTTTTCCGCCCAAGCTTGTCACGATTTTCCATGAATGACCATCCTCCTTCTTCGCCATCGTCCTTTTACTTTCTTATTCGTCTGAACTTTAATTTCATCTGATTTAGCACCGTTGCAGTAATGTAGCAATAGCGTCGCAGTAGTGTTGCAATATTGTCGCAATAACATCGCAGTATGTCGCAGTAACATCGCAATAGTGTCGCAGTCAGTGTTCAGTTCGATTAAATATGCATGAATTTTACACTTTTGGTGCAAATATATACTTCATTTTTAGCCATACACTGCACTGTTAATTTGCAAGATACGCACTTTGTCTGACAAAGTACAAATCTTGTTAAGGGCGCTGCCCCTAATACCCCGGTTGTATAAATATAATATATAAATGATTACTGCTACTGTACCGACTCAGCTGTCTGTGAGCCTGCATCATTTTGAATCTGTGGCACTGCAACTGTCGCATCATAATTTGGGTCATCTTCAGGTGCCACATCACGCTCTGCCGGAGCTTCAATTTTCCCGCTTTCAGGTTCGCTGTTTTCTTCGCATGGGTCCGGGTCCACAAAAATAAAATTTCCATCATCATTGACATAAAATCCATCATACTGTGTACCGGATTCCGGTACGTCAGTTTCTGCTTTCTCAGTCAGGCTTTCAGTTGTTTTACCATCTGTGTCAGTCAGCTGTTTCAGCTTTACAACCCTGCTTATTAAAAATACTGTTGCTGCTATGATGAGTGCAACGGCCAGTATTTCTGCAAACCTTACAAGCACTTTTTTCATTTTCTCAAAACGATTTTCTCTCATCGCTTTTTCCTCTTTTCTTCTTTCACCAATGTCACCGAATATGTGTACTCTTCAAGCTCATCGGCATCATATGTAAGGCATTTTGTTTTGCGCTCGAATCGGATTTCTCTAATCAGTTCTGTAACCGTCATGCCGCCCGGCTTTGCAAATCCAAGGAATATCACCGGGAAAGCAAATGGTATTCCTATGTAGCATCCAATCATCGGACTTAAGCCGAAAAATATGTATGCAACAACTGTTGCACAGACTACTATTCCAATGGCAAATCCCATACATATCACTTCCTTTAGCGTATAGCCAAGCATAAACTCATTCTTGTACTCAACCTCCGGATCCTTATTTATTTTTATGACCATTTTTATGCTGTCCTTTCTTTTTTCTGGTAGCTGTTCTTCTAAAAATATCGCTCTGACACGCTTATAATGTCTATGACATTTATTTCAAATTACTCACTTTGTCACGCCTCATTTCCTACCGTGTCATCAGGATATTGTGGTGTTCCGTAGCCAGCTATCTTTGCATATGTAAGAGGATAATGATGTTCCTTTACATGGCTCCCCTTATGATAAGGTGTCGCAGCGCTTCTTCCGCTGTTTCCTTCTATTGTTGTCACCGTTTTTGTAGCACTATCATAGCCTGTCACAATGCCTGTGTGGCTCATACCGTTTCCAAAAATAATGACATCACCTGCCTTCGGTTCATAGCCATTGCCTGCCGGCTGGAACAGATTACGGTTTATATACCACTGCTTCATGGCTGCCACACTTGCTGTCTTTGGCATGATGCCTGACTCGATAAAGCCGCACTTATTGGCACAATATGATACAAACATTGCACACCAGTTGTCATCCATTCCGTACCAGTTTTTGTAACGGTATCCTCCCACTGTAAACTCTGCATCTTTCAGTTCCTCTGTGGCTGCATCGGCAAGCTTCGTACAGTTTGTTTCAGGTGGATTATTCTGTGAGTTCTGGTACTGCATGACTGTTGCACCTATATTTACTAATGAAGTAAATGTAAACATCACAATAAACGCAAATGCCAAAAAGATAACTATAAATGATGTGGCTTCTGTCTGCTTTTTCTGCACATCTTCTTTCACGGCTGTCCTGCTTTGTGTCAGTGCTATTTCTTTTGCTCCCTGCATGTCAGATGTGCTCTGCTGTTGCATTTTATCGGTCACTTTCTTTGCAGCTTTTGCACCGGCTTTTACCGTGTCTGTGACAGTTTCTGCTGTCTTAAAAGCAACGGTTCCGGCACCCAATGTTGATGCACCGGCAGTGGCCTTTACAGCTGTGTTTGCAGCCCTGTTTGTGACTGTGACTGCGGTACGCGCTGAACCACTGACTGAAGAATTAACTGCACCGTATGTCTTTTTTCCCGGCGGCCTGCCATTTCTGTAAGTGCCATTCATCTGCGCATACTCATGCCCTGCTAAGGTATTGGTTACGCCATCTCCTGTGCCTGATGCTTCATGACTTCGCAAATTATCCATGCCAGTATTTTCTAACTCATCTGTCATCCACTGCTGTCTTGACAGGCTTCTTTTGTAATATCTTTCATACTTTCTTCTATCCCTGCGCTTTAACATGGAATATAGCTGTCTGCCATCATCAGTGAGGGCAGCTCTCATATCATTTGCCACACCATTCGCCTGTGCTATCTCATTATCTGACCATACATTACTGAAAGGTCCTGCATCGCTTTCACTGCCATACATCTGCTCGTACAGCCTGTCACTCATTCCCTGTGACTTATCTGCGGTGCCGAATGTCATCTCCTTTCCAAATCGTACTGCGGCACCGCCTGCATGTATGCTACTGCCTGTGCGTGTCTTTATCCGAGAGCCATGTACCGTCTGTATCTGCATGTGACAAATCCTCCCATGTTGCACTCACATCGTCTGTACCGGATTCCGGCACGTGTGTTTCATTCCCATCCTCTGTACCGGATTCTGGCACGTGCGTTTTGTTCTCATCATTTGTACCGGATTCTGGTACATGTGTTTCATTCTCATCATTTGTACCGGATTCCGGTACATTCATCAGCCTTGCCTTGTTATGGAAGTTGGTATCAAACACTCCATACAGTGGATTATCCTCCGACATTCTCGCATCAAACAGATATACATTTCCTCTCCACACAAGCACTCCGTGCCCCTCTGTACTTTCTTCAAGTGCCCTGTACTCTGACGGTGACAGCTCCTGTATCTTTGCAAGATTCGCTGCATCAAGCCCTCCCTGATCCAGAAAGCATTTAAATGGACAGTTTGAAAACATGTCCCTGAGTGCCGGATTCTCGAGCACATGCGTAAGGTTCTGCGCTATGAGTGTCACTATAGCGCCTACCTTCCTGTACGTCTCAATGGCATACAACAGCTGTGCCGCTGTGGTTTCCTGCTCACACAGAACCTGCGCCTCATCCACTATAAGATGAAGAGCCTGCTTTGTCTTCTGGTTGGTGTCTATCCTCATTGCCAAAAAATGCATGATTGTCAGCATGCAAGGCTCCCAAAGTTTGTCGCTTATGTTCTTTAGTCCGAATCCCACCAGTCTGCTGTTCATTGACAGATTTGTCTCATGGGCGAACATGTCATATACTCCTGTCGTATAGTCCTCAAGTGAGTCAACTATATCCATTATCAGACGCCTGTCATCCTCAAACTCAGCCGTTTCCATCTGAGCCTTGATGAGCTCTCTTAACCTTGTGAGTGTCGGATATACCTTTTTCCTTGTCCTTTCATTCGGAGCACGGAAATAGTCCTCATACATCTTCCTTACTGCCCTTCCGATGTAATTCATGTGAATCCTTGTAACCGTGATATTGGTCATCACGGCACTGCAGAACGATGTCGAGTAGTCCGTCATGTCTGCAATGAACATGTTTCTTACATTATCTGTGCCTTTTTCAACGTGTTCGGGCACCTCATACGGATTCAGGTAAATCTCTGCCTGCGGTGTCAGGTCAAAGTACATGCCACCTTTAAGTGAACTGATAAAGTCTCTCTGCTCATTGTTAGGGTCGAGCACTATAACATCGTCATGCGTAAAAAGCAGTGTCTGTGATATCTCTGTTTCCTTTATGAGAAATGACTTTCCTCCTCCTGTGTGTCCCACTATAAAGCCATGCGGTGCCGGAAGGCGCTTTCTGTTGCCTATGATTAAGTGCTTTGTTGTCTTATTTAGTCCGTAGACCACACCATCCTTATCGTGCAGGTCTCCTGCATAGAACGGCTGGAATGCAACTGCCGATGACGTATATAAAAACCTCATGTGGTTGACCTGACGTCCTCCTATCGGAAGCACTGTGTTCATAGCCTTAAGCTGCATGTGGTTGTACGGCTCAAGCGTATAATCAGCCCCGGCTGCTTTCTGTGAAAGTATGTCCACCCTCTGCGTAAGCTCTTCAAGTGAATCTGCATACACCATAACAAGGAGTCCAAGGTATACTCCTTCCTCATCATTTTCCTCCAGCTGGTCCAAATCATCCTCAATGCTGTCTTTCTTTTTCTGCAGGGAATAGCTTGTAGTGGCACCAAACTGCTTGTTGTTATAGTTTCTGGTACGCTCCTGTGAGATGATTCTTTCATTATTTACATGTGCATTATCCAGTCTGTCCTTTATCACGTTTTTGGTTACTTTCTGCATGTCAATTGTGATATATGTGGGAAAAAGCACATCACAGAGGCTGTGAATCACCTTGTCCTCTGACAGGCCCTGTCCGTAGCTCTTGCCGCAGAGTACTGAGACATATCTCTTATGGTCTATAACCATGTAATCAACATCAGAGTCTATCGACATTGGAAGTATCTGGTTTTTCCAGCCGCTGTCATCAGGACCTATGTGTACCGGAATCAGGCACTCTTTC
>ENA-ORNF01001385-ORNF01001385.1-human-gut-metagenome-genome-assembly--contig:-NODE-1385-length-21307-cov-4.611566_pt1 | contig 21307 bp, 10 predicted proteins | sample MGYA00242110_ERZ509012 | MGnify/ENA primary metagenome ERZ509012 (study PRJEB26280, sample SAMEA2338714) | human gut metagenome | biome: human gut; feature: human-associated habitat; material: faeces...
ACTCCTGTAGGTGATGTTTCAGAAGTGAAAGCTATCAAGGATGTATTTGGAGATCACGCTTATAAACTGAATATCAGCTCTACTAAGTCTATGACAGGACACTTGTTGGGTGCTGCCGGTGCGGTAGAAGCTATTGCCAGTGTATTGGCTGTGAAGAATGACATTGTTCCGCCCACTATCAACCATGAGGAAGGTGATAATGATGAAAACATTGATTATAACTTGAACTTCACGTTCAACGAAGCTCAGAAACGTACAGTAAACGCTGCATTGAGCAATACCTTTGGTTTTGGTGGACATAATGCATGTGTAATCGTAAAAAAATATGCTGAATAATCGTGTTTAGCAATATAAAGGATAGGATAAGACTTCTTTTTCGTAAGGATAGGGAGTCTTATTTTCGTTTTTATAAGATGCTTGGATTCTATCCCAAAGACATTAGCATCTACGAACAGGCTTTGCTTCACAAATCTTTATCAGTGAAGTCTGAAAAGGGGCGTTTGCTTAATAATGAACGTTTGGAATTTTTGGGGGATGCTATTTTGGATGCTGTGGTGGCAGATATTGTTTACAAAAGGTTTGAAGGAAAGCGTGAGGGTTTTCTCACGAATACCCGCTCTAAAATAGTGCAGCGTGAAACATTGAATCGTTTGGCTATAGAGATTGGTTTGGATAAGCTGATCAAGTATACAGCCCGCCAGTCTTCTCATAACAGCTATATGTGCGGCAATGCATTCGAAGCATTGGTAGGTGCTATTTATTTAGACAGGGGATATCGTGCCTGTAAATATTTCATGGAGCATCGTATTATTGGATCTTATATAAATTTGGAGAAGATTTCCCGTAAGGAGGTAAATTTTAAATCCAAGTTGATAGAATGGAGTCAAAAAAATCGTTTTGAGGTTACCTTTGAGCTGATAACCCAATCACACGATCAGGGATATAATCCTACTTTCGAGAGTGAAGTTTTGGTGGAAGGTATTTCGGGAGGAAAAGGAACCGGTTATTCTAAAAAAGAGTCTCAGCAAATGGCTGCGCGTGTGGCTTTGGGAAAAATCAAGAATGATTCCGGTTTTATTGAATGTATTTTTGCGGCTAAGGCTGCCCGTGAGTTATCTCAGGAGGAGGTAACGGTTTCTGATCGTAAGCCTTCAGACAGTGGGGCCGTTACTCCGGATCTTTCTTTGGAGGAGATTAAGAAAACGGATGTGGTTGAGCAGATAATCAGTGAAGCGGAAGAAAAGGCTTTTAAGGAAAACGCTTAGCGGATTTTATTGATATTGTTTATAATTTATTAATTAGCTATTCCGGTGGCTTGAGAAATGTTCGGCAGGAATACATAATACATTGGAATGTGCCCGATTACATTAAGAAAATGTAGTCGGGCATATTTCATATACTGACAGGAGTTAGATTTCATCTGGCCACGGGCAGGGTTTTCCGGTGGCTTTGAATGTGGGACGTTGTCCTCCTGTTGCTCGCAAATAGTTCCCTAATTCCTTGGAGAGCCGTTTTACGATGCCGGGATGTTGCTTTGCTACATCATTTTTTTCACTGATATCATTTGGTATGTTGAAAAGTTCTTTTTTACCGGTTTCATAATAATAGACCAGTTTCCATTCGTCTTTGCGGATAGAGCAGGCCAGATTGATGCCTGGCCCGTCATTACCCCAGATATTAGGGAAATTCCATACCAGTGCGCGTCCTTTAGACGGGTCTCCTGTACCTTTCAGCAGGGGCATAAAGCTGATACCGTCTATAGGGTTGACTGTCTTATAGTTTGTGATACCCGCCATTTCAAGTATGGTAGGATAAAAATCTTCAATTATAAGATATTTGTCACAACGAGTATCTGGGGTGACTACTCCGGGCCAGCTTACAATCATTGGTTCGCGTATTCCTCCTTCATATAAGGAGCCTTTGCCACTATTGAGAGGAGCGTTTTGAGTGTGAATTTGTCCGTCGCGCCATCCGGGTTCGGCAGCTAGCCCTCCGTTGTCACTCATAAAAATAATAACGGTATTATCTGCTTCATCATTTTTTTCCAACCAGTTCATCAAATCCCCCAGACTTTTATCCATTCCTTCAATTAAGGATGCATATGCGGCTTCTTTGTCACTAAGTCCTTTTTTAATATACTTGGGGAAGAAGCGCATATCTTTGTCAACAGGAACGTGGATGGCATAATGTGCCATATATAGATAAAAAGGTTGATTGTATTTTTTTGCTTTGTCCAATGCTTTGATAGCTTCTCGTGTCAGGGCTTCTGTAGCAAATATACCTGTTCCCCAATAATCTTCCAAGCCGGGGATAGCCATTAGTGAATAGGGTTTTCCATCGCGGGTGTGCCCGTAGTTCTGTTCGCTCAGATAAGTAGCCAGACCACCGGCGGCATGTCCGGCTATATTTACTTCAAACCCCCAATGGGTAGGGTTCTCTCCCGGTGTGTCAATAGAACCGAAATGAGCTTTTCCGCAGTGGATGGTATGATAACCGTTCTGTCTGAGTAACTCAACGAAAGAAGTGCCGACAAAGGTATTGGACGTTCCTGTTACTTGGCTGACTCCGTTGTAGTTCCAGTCTGGCAATTGTATTGTATTGCTTGGTCTGTCGGTAGCTTTGTTTTTTTCAAGCGTCCAGTTTGTTACACGATGTCGGGTGTTGTTGGCACCCGTTATCAGACTGCAACGGGTAGCGGAACTGATATTGCAGGCGTATGCCTGTGTGAACATCATCCCTTTTTTGGCCAGACGTTCCATATTGGGGGTTTCATAGGTTTCGTTATAGTGGGTTTTCTGTGTCCAGAAAGGTAAGGATGTATCTTGCCAACCCATGTCGTCCACCATAAATAAGATGATATTGGGACGTTGTTGGGTTGTTTCTGAAGACATTTTTTCTTTTGCTTGCGTCGAGATTCCTGTTAAGGAAGCGAGAGCGAAAGATACAAGTAGTTTTTTATTCATATCGGCTGGTTTTATAAGTTATTTTTCGATTACAATTTTTTGGGGGGTATCTATGGAAATACTTCTCAGTTCTTGCTTGCCGGAATTTTCTATCCATACTTTTAGTGTACCTGTACATAGTACGTTCAGCTCCAACCGATTCTCTGTTAAAGAGATAGTTTGGACGGTGCTCGGGGATAGATATTTTTCCTGTACGCCAATGACTGCCCATCCTTTCCGTATGGGGCAGAGATGAAACAGTTTGTCTGTAAATCCGATGAGTTCGAATGTACTGCTGTCTGATAGTTCTTCTGCCTTTTGTGATTCCCAATTATAAAGCAGCACGCGTTCTTCGGAGGTGGCAGACATTTTTTCAAAACTGTTCCGAAGAGAATAATCTTCTTTTTTTATAATGGCTTGGACTTGCTGATGCCGGGGGGAAACATTCAGGTTGTAACAGATTAATGTCATTGCTCCGTTGCCTGAGGGAGCTGCTACTCGATACGCTTTTCCACTCCATAATGGATTGGTCAGTATAGATTCTGGCATAGGTACGGCGGGAGCTTCGGGACGGAACAGTTTGCCTTGTTCGTCAATTAAGGGGAAAATGTTTTCCTTGATAAAGTCCCCGGGGGCGTCCGACAGGTAGACCGGACCTCCGGAAATGGCCTTGGAACGTGCCATCAAAGTGCCGCAAACGGTATCGCAGGAATGAAACATATCATGGTCGGGCCATACGGTTTGTCCTAGTAGCAAGGTATTGGTATAAGACTGGAATAGATGTGATTTTGCCATATCCTCATCATATTTCTTATAGTCTATGCTGACACGGGTGCTGTTACTGTATGACGTATGGTCAGTATTGATGACGTTCTGTGCCATACAGTTCATTAGTCCCATATTTTGCCGGTGGGTCTCGGCTTCTAGGCTTCGGTTACAGTCGGTTGCCTGGCGGATACTTTCATGGCCTCCCATGTAGAGTGGTAGTGTAAAAGCTTGGTTATCTACTTTCAGAAAATCGAATCCTTGTTCTTTTAAGGTGCTGACGTAGTAGCGATAGAAGGAACGGATGCGGGTGCTGTCCGTTCCTGGCAGAAGGCTGCCGGCGTGTGGGTATAGGGCTTGTCGGACGACTTGTGGAAATCCGTTTTCGGGGGATAATCCCATCCAGTATCCCGAAAGGCTGTACCACAGTCCGATCCATTTGATTTTATTTTCTTTTTTGTATGACATGATTTTTTTCCATCCCGACGGGAAACGTTGTTTATCCGGTATGAAATCGGTCAGTTGCCTGTTCTTGTGGGCGAGATGACCGTCGTCAATCAGTACATACCGGATAGGAATGCCGGATGCCTCTATCGTTTTCATATCGTTTATTACCTTGGATTCGTTTATATCATCATGATAATGTTCCCATGTACACCAACCGAGATAGCGGAAAGCTTCGAAATATTCCTTGGCTGTGCGGCTTTTTAAGTCGGCGGCTTCTGTATTTTTCATCAGCGCTTGATAGGCTTGCCGAATGGTTGAATAAATATCTTTTCCTTGTCGGATGAGTAGAAGAGGGACTTCCGGTTTCAGATAGTCTTTTCCTAAGGTGGATACATATAGGGTGACAGAGCCGTTATCGTTTACTTGCAGCCAGCTTAAACTGTTACGGCCGGCAATGGCTTTGGCAAACAAGTATTCTCCGTTTGTCAGTTCCAGCAATAATGCATCTCCCAACGTAGATGGGGCTGCATTGGAAGGTATTCCCGGATAGCGGGTGTCGGTTAATTCTTTTAAATCGTTGAACACCCAAGGTAGGAGCCGGTTGGTATTGTTGGGCCATTCAAAATCTCCCGGACGGGAGTCTCGGCTGAAGAAAATACCTCGGACGTACCCAGGTAACCGTACCGGACAGGCAATAGTCTGGGTTTGTCCGGGTATGGATTTCTTATAGGGTATGGGAGAAGAAATGGAAGTTAAATCAATCGTATCTGTCATTGACAAAGCGTTTGTACTCTTGAATGACTTTCCTTTTTTATACGTGTAATCTGTTTGCCCGAAGGATTTCGGACAAATAAATACATTGCAAATTAGAATACAAATGAATATTGCTGTATATTCTCTCATGATTTTTTATTTGAGGGTTACGTTATAGGCGCTGAAATAGCTGATTGCGGGTAAGGCAACGGATTGCGTGACGGTGAGGCGCAAGGCGGTGGTTTCTACCGATTCGAAGTGCGCAATGCGTTTGTGTCCCACAGACTCGCCGGAGCATACTGTCTGCCATTTTCCGTTGACTTTCGCTTCTATCTTGTATTGGCGTATTCTTTCGCCTTTGGTAATGTCTTCTTGGATAATACAGTAGTTGACCGGTTGCTTTTCATTCAGATTCAGCGTAAGCCGTTGCTTCCGGCCTTGGGTTTCTACCAATGGCGTGCCAAAGCGCCGGTTTATTTCTTCTCCCCATTCTTTTAAACGCTGTTCGTCACCTGCTGGCAATAGCCCATCGGGATCGGGGGTCAGTCCAATGATTAACGTAGCGTTGCGTCCCACTGATTTTTCGTACATATCCATCAACGTTGTCAATGGATAGATATTATTCTCGTCATCGGGTTCCCAAAACCATTCGTGGCGGCCGTTGGCACCGCGCAGGGGACTGTCTGCCATAGCTGGTACCCAGTATTTTCCTTCGGGATCACCTTGTTTTAATAATGCTATTTGGTCTTTTTGGCTTTCAATACGTTTATGATGTGAACAGGGGGCCGGAAAAGTGGACCAGCAGGGGTATCCCACTGTGCCGGTTTCTGAACCTCCCCAACGGAAATCAGCACGGTCTATGTTGTGGTAAAACAGGCAGTTGGGCTGGTATTTATTGACGATGGGTTCCACATCAGGACCGTCACCTCGTGGGTCATCGGCTCCGCCATCAAACCAAATCATATATAAATCTCCATATCGGGTACAAAGTTCTTCCACCATTTTTTCACAGAAGCGTTTATACCACGCCTGTCTGTTGGCGGCAAATTCTCCGTCACCGGCTACCTTGAAATTATGGATACCCAGGAGTGAATTCCACCGGATGCCTACATAGATGCCTGGCTGGATACCATATTTACGGCAGGAGTTGACAAAATCGCGGATAATGTCTCCTTTGCCGTTACGCCATTTTACAGCTTTCAGGCAGTATGGGTTTACGTCACTTTGCCACAATCCGAAGCCGGTTTCATGGGTGGCTGTGAGTACGGCGAATTTGCAGCCTGCGGCTTTAGCTGCTGAGACCCATTGGTCGGTATTCAATTGGGTGGGGTTGAAAATGTTGTAATCTTCAATGGGACTGATACGGTTATTGCCTTGTCCGTAGCGGATGCCGTCGAATACGTGGAGGTCATAATGAAATACGGCTCCCATTTCCGCCTCATGCCATTTCAATTGATGCGGTTTGGGTATAATGATTTCCGGTTGTGCAACACTCAGTACACAGTTCATAAGGAAGAGAAGGGATATATATAGTATCTTCATGGGTTATAAATAATTAAAAAATGGATCTTCTGTTTTTTGTAGCCATGTTTTTAATTGGCTTTTCAGTCGGTTTACTAATTTGGGATGCTGCATAGCTATATTATTCATTTGGTAAGGGTCTGATCTCCTGTCGAATAGAATAATCTTATCTACCTTACCATCGGTTGCATGGATAGTAAATGTATGTGTGGCGGTGCGCAATCCCCGGTAGCCTGTTGCTGGATTGGATGACTGTATGTAATAGTAGGGTTGGACAATGCAGTTGTTTTCTTTTCCGCAGAGGAGAATAGAAGCGAGGTTGAATGTTTGTACTTCTTCCGGTATTTGTTGCTGAAAGCCCATGATGGAAAGCAGGGTCGGATACAAGTCGGCAAAAGCTATCATGGTTGTTCGGTCGGTTTTCGGCTTTATTTTTTCCGGCCATGAGATAAGGACGGGAATCCTCATGGATTCCTCATAAAAGATATCTTTTCCGGCTTGTTCATGAGCTCCCATGCAGATGCCGTGGTCAGAAGTGAATACTACGATAGTGTTTTTAAATAATCCTAAACGTTTCAATTCGTTGATTATCCGACCTATATTTTCATCGACTCCGGTCATGCAGGCGTAGTAATTGCGGATATTGTTGCGGAAATAGTCGCCCATTTCAGTGCCTTTGGCGGGAATGTCGGGACGGTTGGCACATAATGTCTCTACATTCAGATTTTTATACATCTCCTTGTATCGGTCGGGCACTAGCTCGTAACCGGTGTGTGGAGGATTCATGGATACGACTAAGGCGAATGGTTGCGTCTTATCTATATGTTTATTGAGGTACTCAATCGCTTTGTCGGCTTCATACTCCGGTCCCCATTGATTGACATAATAAAAACTATCCCGGGGAGTGTCAGTGTCCCAGTACATGGGGTTTAAATGGTAGTCGTAAGTGCCATAAGCGGTCCAATAGTCGAAACCGTGCCGGCGTTCTTTGGGACACCATTCGTTCCAAGCAACTGCACCTTGGTTGTTGTAAGTGTCTACGTATGGTTTATGGGGAGCATCCAGATGCCATTTGCCGATATACCCTGTCTGGTATCCATTGGCTTTAAGTATATTACTCCAGCAGCGTGCATCTTGTGGAAGTTCTACTCCGTAGGGAGCGTTGGCAGAATTGCAATTGCCTGTTACTTTGTTCTTATGCGGATACATGCCTGTCATCAACATGCCTCTTGCCGGTGAAGATACAGGGTAGCTGCTGACAGCATTGGTGAAATTCACACCTTCACGGGCCAGTTGGTCCAGGCAAGGGGTTTTGACAGGCTCTTTTCCGAGACAACCTAAAGCATTTCCTCTCCATTGGTCTGCCATGATGAAGACCAAGTTAGGTTTTTCTTGAGCTTGAATCTGGAATACTGGACACAAAGGGAATGCCAGCAAGAAAATATTAAGTCTTTTCTTCATAATCTGTAAAGGATTAATAGAGGTTTCATCATTCCTGACTGATTGTGTTTTATTGTGTAATTATCAAATAAAAGAACTTTTATTTTAAATGTTGATAAATAGCATCAGCAAAACGCTCACCTAATGTTAGAATGCCATATATTCCTAAATGTACATCATCTTTAGGTGCTGGATCTGATAGTCATTATATAGCATTTGTAAATCGTCTGCTGGAATTAATAATGCATTATTAACGGAGAACTCAGAGTTTGAGTTGTTGGAAACAGCAAATTGGGCTTTTCTTACCAGTTCACGCCCTGTAAAGCGAGAAGCGGCTATAGGTATGACAGTTCCATATACAAATAACATGTTTTCGCTATTAAATTCTTTTCGTATTTGTTCTATAAAATTCTTTAGATTCGAACTATATTGGCGAGACTGTTCCATTCCAGCTATATCACGTGCATCTGCTTCTCCTTGTTGCCAAACCATAGCCTTAATAATAGGGCGATATCCTTGTTGCTTCAAACTGATGATAGCATCTTTTACAGTCTTTATAAAATTTATATATTCTTCGCCACGAATATTTTTCTGACGGTTTCCCGGATTCCATTGTTGATATAGATTGGAACCAGATAAAGCGTGTTTTATCAATGCAATTTGAGGCTTGGGATATAAAGACTGTAACTTTGTACCTAAACTTAACTCTATTCCGAATTTATTTTTTGTTTCAGAAGCTTGGCATAAAGGGTTCCATTGCTCACTGCCCTCTCCTTTGTTGAGGAAACGAGAATAATAGATTCGGACTCTTGTGTCAATTTTAAAAGAGGCTGGGATATTTTTAACATAAGCTTGTCCTGTTGCATTTGATTGCCCACCTACTAAGTAGACATCTATTTCTTTTTGCTGTGCTAAGATAGGTAAGATTATTCCTAAAGTTAACAAGAATAGTGATATTAATCTTTTCATAATATGTTTATTTTTCAACCTAGAATAGTTCGTAAGAATAAACCGAAAAAACGGTAGTTAGAAGAAAATAAAACTATCACCATATCGGTAATTATAGTCTATTGCTACATTGATTATGTTTTCAAAACAAAGATATTCATATAATGTGAATATGCTATGGGAAGGTAGGAAAACTTTTCGGAAATTTTCCTTTTCCTTCCCATAAATGATTGTAGGGCTGTTTCTCTACATTGTTATCTGAAAACTTCTATGTTTGTTTATTCACCTTCAGGTAAAGTTCCATCATTTCTGCTCCATCCGGGGTTTTGATAAATGGTAGAACTTTCATATTCATTAGAACCTGGAACAGCGGTAGTCAGGCGGAATTGCTTGTTACTAATAGGATACAAGTATTTGCTTGTATTCCAGTTTAATCCATTGAAACCAATATTAGCAGCATTTTTACGATAAGGTAATAAATATTTTCCTTCTGCGTATGGGTCGGATTTTGCTGAAATATTGGCTGTCTTGTCTGTTACGCCATATTCTAAAAGTGTTATTTGGGGAATTGGGGTTACAGCGTCTTCGGCTTGAGGGTTTGTATACAGTTGATACATGCTATCCCAAAAATTAAATCCTTGTACGTGTACATCTTTTACTTGGTCCAAAGCGCGCCAACGTTTTAAGTCTGCCATACGGAATCCTTCTGATACCAACTCGACACGTCGTTCACGACGGATGTTGTACAGAGTTGTGTTTATTTGTTGACCGGCAGAATAACTTCCCCAATCTTGTTTTTCTTTACTTATGTCTGTATTGTTTATGGTCTTTTGATAGTCTGTACTCATACCGGCACGTGCACGAAGAGCTTTCCAGTATTTATCGCAGTTGCCACCTAGATTTCCGTTTAATTCGTAATAAGCTTCTATATAATTCAGGTAGGCTTCTGCTGCACGGAAGATCGGGCATCCTGTATAGGATTCTTTTGTTGACTGCATATCTCCGGATGTATTCAATCCTTTGCGCAGACAGTATCCGGTCGGATTACTATTTTCTTTTTGGGTCTCGAAAATTTCAGGGCGGTAAAAGTAGCCGTATCCATCACTCTTCTTTATCCAAGTGGCAAAGTTTGGATCATCAGATAACAAATCTCCTGTTTTTAAAATAGTTTGTCCCATACGTCCATCTCTGTCGGTAAAGATATGTTCATATGTATCGTCTCCTTGATAATTGGTACTGGCATAGATGGGTAGGCCATCAGACATTAGATAAGAATTAACCATGGAACGTGTATAGCCTGTGTTTCCCCCGCCATTGCGTTGCAAATAGCTTACGACAAAGTGGTAAGAAGTGGCATCTGAGTTGACACTGTATTTACGCCATAATAAGATTTCATCTATTCCGCTTAAATCAATAGAATTGAATAACGAGGCATAATTTCCGTGCAAATTGTGTCCTTGAGCTACGATATCAGCTGCTTCTATGGCCTGTTGTAAAAAATATTTAATTTCAGAGTCAATGTCAATGCTAAAATCTTTTAAATAATCCATTGAAGCACCAGGCCATCCGGGACCACCAGGAACAAATGCACTTCCTTTATGATATTTTTCCCATGTTGCTTCAAATAGGGCTGCGCGACTTTTTACTAATGCAGCGCAGTCTTTGTTTAACCGATTGCTTACGGGAGCAGTGGGAAGCATATATTCGTAGGCTTTATCTAAATCAGATAAGATAAAGCGTGCAACTTCATTACGCGGACGCCGTTTGGAAGCTTCACGTATGGCATTGTAATCATCCGGTAATATTTCAGTTAGAATAGGAAAATCACCTAGATTCTGCAATGCTGTGAGATAAATATAAGCACGGAAGAAATATACCTCGCCAATATAGTGTTTGATATTTGCATCATTACCGGATATTTCTCTGTTGGCATATCGTTCGGTTACAGTTTGAATAAAGTAATTAGCTGCACGTATCTTACGGAAATATTTATGCCATAAGTCATCGTCACCGACATGGTATTGTCCTTTTATGAAAAGTTTACTTGGTGAGTCTGCGGTTTGATCGTCTGTTCCATTATCTTTTTGGAATAATCCTAAATTATAAGTGGCAGAACCATGAGATGGAAGAATATTGCCATATTCGTCATCGTTTTCGTTTTCACTGTCATTATAAAATTTGGCAGCATAAGCAGCTAGGTCTGTTTCGGAATAAAGATAGACATTGGTGCTGACAGAAGTGATAGGTTCGCAATCCAGATAATCATTGCATGAGGTCGCAAGAGCACTTGCAGCGGCTATGAATGTATATAATAGAATCTTTTTCATATGTTTTATTATTTAGAATGTTGCATTTAATCCAAAAGATATAGTTGTTTGTAGCGGATAAGTTTTTCCGGAGTTCCCATCAGAATAACTTGAATAAGTTGTTTCTGGATCAAAACCGCTAGGTAGACTGGTGATAGTCAATACATTCTCGGCACTGACATATACACGTAATTTTTGCATATGTAGTTTGTTGATAATTTGTGTCGGGAAAGTATACCCTAGTTGGATATTTTTTAAACGGGCATAGGCACCGTTTTGTAAGTAACGGGTTTGTACCTTTTGATTCATATCTTTGCTCATATACATTTTAGGAAAATAAGCATTGGTATTAGGACCAAATACAGAAGTTGTATTTTCTGGGCGATAATAATCCAAATGCTCTTTTAAACCAGTTGATTGCCATTCTCCTCCCGATATTCCCCAAAACATAGGACCATCCAACCATAAATCGCGTTTTGCGACTCCTTGCCAGAACATACTAAAGTCGATGCCTTTCCATTCACAACCCAAGTCTAAACCAAACCTGAAACGTGGGGTGGAGTTACCAATAATTTTGCGGTCTCCCGGATCGTCTACTGTATTGGCTCCTTCGTTGATTACTTTATCTCCATTAAGATCCTCGAACATAATATCACCTTCGCCCCAGCCTGAACCCCATGAGGGATTGTTATCTTTTATCCATTCATCCATTTCCGATTGATTTTTAGCTATTCCATGGGTTACATACCCCCAAATGGCTCCTAATTCCTGGTCTTTATAATAGGTGCTGAGCGATTTAGATTCATTGGGATACTTGTCAACAAATGAGCGGGAATCTGCCATGTTGAAGCCTATATTATAATTGATCTGTCCTATCTTGTCGCGCCAACTGGCTGCTATTTCCCATCCTTTGGTACGTAAGTCTGTATTATTGCTTGCTGGCATACCGATGCCATAGATGGAAGCGACCTCAGAAGCAGGACCGACCATATCCAATGTTTTACGGATAAAATAATCGAAATTTATGTTAAGCCGATTTCTTAACATTCCTAAATCAAAACCGATATTTAAGGATTGTACTGTTTCCCAAGTCAATGAACTGCTAAGGGTTCCAGGCATACCGGCAACAGTTGGTTTAGAGTCCCCCATTAGCCAGCTTCCTCCATTGGTCTTGACTGTTTGTAATAAATACATGGGATAATAAGATTTAGTATTTTGATTACCTAGTGTGCCCCAAGATACACGAGGCTTTAATTGATTGATAATGTTTTCATTTACAGAGAAAAAATCTTCGGCCGCTATATTCCAGCCTAAAGAAAAAGAACCGAAAAGTCCCCAACGATCTTTTCGAAGGAAGCGAGAAGAACCGTCATATCGCAAGTTGCCGGCAATAAAATATTTATTAGAATAATCATAGTTAATACGTCCAAAGAAGCCTGCTGTAGCCCAAGTATAGGCACTGGCTTCATTGATTTTATCTTCACCTGTTGCAGCGCCGATTTCGGGTATTGATTCGGTAATGAGGTCCATACGTTTCACAGAAAGATAACGGTTATTGTATTTTTCTGTATTAACTCCTGCCATCACTTTGAATTGATGTTCATCGAATGAAAAAGAATAATCACTGTACAGGCTGGTTGTTAAATGATTGGCTTTAGTCCAATATTGCATGGCTCCGGTTTGTCCCACCGCATATTCTCCACCGTATGCCAGTTCTAATGCTTCTCCGGCTACGTTGTGTTCATATACTTTATTCAGATTCTGTCTTTGTACTTGGTCAATCAAGCGTAACCCTACGTTTGCATATATATTCCAGTTTTTCAAGGGATGAAAAACAAGTTGTCCTTGCAGATAAACGTTATTATTACTGGTGATGGAGCGGCTTCCATTAGTAAGTTGCCCTAATTTTCCGTTGCGCATATAGTAACCGTTAGGATCTTTAAACGGCATTGTAGGCCACATGCGTACTACATCATGATAGAACAGTCCATTCATGTCGCTATAAAGAGGGTTGTCTAGTTTGGTATAAACATATTTAGTATTGACTTCTATATCCAACCATTTAAAAGGCTGTGCGTTAAATTTTGCATTGGTTGAAATACGTTCATAGGAATCTTTTCCGTAACGAAGGTTGCCATCCTGATCCAAATAGTTGGCAGATACGTAATATTGACTTTTGTCACTGCCGCCATTGATATTCAGGTTGTGCTCTTGGGACCATGCCCACTTGTAATGAGTTTTATACCAGTTTACATTGTCATTGGCTTTTTCATGGAATTGCCAGTTACCATTTGCATTGGCAATAGTGCTAGTTGTAATTTGACCATTCATGTATTGCTGGATGCGTTCCATGGTATCTTCATCAAAAATGGCTTTTCCTCCTCCGTTAATACTACCTTCATTAAAATAGTTAGCAAATTGGTAGGAATTCATTAAATCCGGCAAATGGTTAGGACCGGCATAACGGGCATTTCCGGAATAAGAGACGCTAGCTTTTCCTGCTTTACCTTTTTTGGTAGTAATCAAAATAACACCGAATGCCGCACGTGAACCATAAATAGAGCTAGCGGCTGCATCTTTCAATACGGAGATAGACTCTACATCATCTGGATTCAAGTTGTTCATGTTACCTTCTATACCGTCAATCAGGACTAAGGTAGCAGCTTTAGAACCTGTAGAAATTGTACCTGTACCACGGATGTTCACATCCATAGTTTGTCCTAATTGTCCTCCTAAGCCTCCAACAGATAAATTTAAACCGGGAATAGTACCTTGTAATGATTGGCCTAAGTTGGTAACAGGGCGGGAATCTAGTATTTTGGTATCTACTGTGGCTACAGCTTCTGTCAGATTAGCTTTTCTTTGTGTACCGAAACCGACTACAACGACCTCATCTAAAGTTTGTGTGTCTTCAGACATTTGAATGTTATACGAGAATTGATTTTCATTTACTTTAATTTCTTGTGTGGTGTATCCAATAAAAGAGATAACCAACACATTTCCTTTTGAAACTTGTAATGTAAAATTTCCGTCAAGATCTGTCACTGTTCCATAGGTTGTTCCTTTGACAATGACACTGGCACCAATAATAGGTTCTTTGAGCTTTTTATCCGTAACTACACCGGTGATGTTGAATTGCTGGGCGTACAGGAATGTACAGTTACAAAGCAATATCAAAAATAGAATCAAGTTTTTTTTCATGCTTTTCTGTTTTTAATTAGACATTAGGTTAATGTATTGCAAATGTATGTTAATCAATGAAATCGTTTTGTACATGTTCATTTCATTCAGTATGCACGTTTAATGCATCTCTATATTTTTTGGTGAATCTTTGTTGTTATCTCTTTTTTATTTTATTCCTTTGCTACAAGTAATGAATTAAATATGAACCTTAAAATCTTATCACTGCTTATAATTGAAGTATGTATATTGCTGCCGGATGTGTGTTATGCTTTTTTTTCAAAAGATGTGCATCTGCTCAATATGCAAAACGGATTGGCCGATAATACCGTATCTGCTGTTTATAAGGATAAAGAAGGTTTCGTTTGGTTTGGAACCCGAAACGGGTTGAGTCGTTATGACGGCAGGCGGATTACAAACTTCGAAATAAGTAGTAGTTATCCTAGTATCTCAAACTTGAAGGAAGCTTTTGATGGGGTGCTGGCATTTGTGGATAATGGTGTATTTTCTGCATTTGATTTGAAAAAAGAACGCTTTTTGTCTGTGGTTTCTTCTTCGGGACAGGGTATTCCATCTCGAGGGATATTGCAGAAGAACGATTCGTTGGTTTGGGTGATTTCCGGGAGTGAGTTGCATTTAATGAAGCGGTGCGCATCAAAAGAGGGTGAGCTTCGGCTCCGGGTTCAAGAAAAATATACAGGCTGGAATAACCAGGATAATCTTTTGGTTGCCATAACTTATTCTTCGGATAAAAAAAGTATCTGCCTGATTGATGAAAAAGGTAGAATTATCTTGCTGGATGCGACAAACCTGAATTCCTTTCGGGTGATTGACCTGGGGCGTATCGGTAGTCTGTCTGTAAATTCTGTTTTGTATGATGATGGCCGGATATGGATTTCTACAATTGCTCATGGGGTTATTTATTATAATGAACGGACTGGGAAAATCAAGCAGCTGACTTATCATGTGGCTCCGGTATCCGACAAACTTTCTCATACAGATGTTTTCGGTGTTATCAAATTGAATGAGAATAGATATTTGGCCGTAACGTGGAATGGATATACAGTGATGACAATAGATAAAAATAATCAGGACGGGATATTGACAGAAATTTATAGTAACACTTCTTCTTTGATGCACCGCAATCTTGAAACGAGGATGATTGCGGCTTATTACGATTCACATGGTATTCTGTGGATTGGTACGGATGGTGGAGGAGTAATCTGGTCGGATTTGCGTATGCAGTTTTATAATCGTTTTTATCAGGACAGGCATAATGAGATTTGTTCTATTGTAGCGGATGACGATCATTATCTTTGGTTGGCAACATACCATAAAGGAATTATGCGAAGCCGAACAGCGTTTGGTACTTCAGAAAAAATAGACTTCTTTCAAGTGGGAGATCAAAATGTGAAAAAACAACAGACAGTGTTGTGCAGTCTGAAAGATGAGAAAGGAAATTTATGGTTTGGAAATTTAGATGGTTCATTGACTTGTTATTATAAAAAGGAACGCTCATTCAAGATATTGCGATTGATTACGGAAAATGGTGACCTTAACAAATCATCAGTTTGGGCCTTATTCCTTGATAGCAAAGGTCATTTTTGGATTGGTACACATAAAGGACTCTGGTTATTCGACCGTGAGACGAACAGGTGTAAGAAGATGCATTTTAAAGTATCCGGGTTACAGAATTTGTCTCCTCTTTATATTCGTGCTATGGCTGAAACTGATGATCATACGCTTTGGCTGGGCACTGCTAATTATGGTATATGTAAAGTGATAAATGAAAATGAACTGCAGACCGACTATGAAAAGAAGTACGGTATGGTTGAGAATTCCGTGCGTTCATTATTAGCTTCGTCCGATGGTAATCTATATGTCGGATATATGGCCGGTCTGGCAGTTTTCTCTCCCGGACAGGATGCGATAACTCATGTATATACTACCCGGGATGGATTGTGCAGTAACTTTATTGGTTGTATGACTGAGGATGCGCACGGGCAAATCTGGCTGGGATCTAATTCAGGTATTTCCCGTTATAGTCGTCATCAACATTTGTTTTATAATTATTACATTGCGGGCAGTAACCGTTCTGTCCTGCATTGGGAGGATGTTCTGTTTTGGGGGAATAATAAGAATCTTACTTATTTTAACCCCGATGACATTAAAGCGTTTACCACTTCCGAATCTGTCGTGATTACCGGATTGGAGGTAAATAATAAACTTGTAGAGATAGGAAGAGAGGTAAATGGGCAGACCATTCTTTCACAAAGTATTTTCTATACGCCTTTTGTCCGGTTGAATCATGCGAATCGTGACTTTGCGCTGACGTTCAATAACCTTTCTTATTCTGAAAGCCAGCAGAAGTATAGTTACAGGCTTCGTCCTTATCAGCCTGGTTGGCTTGTGGCCAACGGAGGGGAAAAAGTTTCGTATGCTAACCTTCCTGCCGGGGAATATGTTTTTGAGGTGAAAAATATTTATCCGGATGAAAGAGACAGTAAAATAACCTCGTTGAGAGTAGAGATTTTGCCTCATTGGAGTGAAACTTTCTTTTTCCGCTTCTGTATGATGGTGCTGGGAGGGATAATAGTTTATATGGTTATACAGCGTATTAAATTACGGCAAAAGAGGTTGGAGCACGAGTTGCGCTTGGAACATGAGATATTTGCTGCTACTGTAGAACGTGACAAGGAGAAGCAGATTCGGATGGAACGCGAGAATTTCTTTACGAATGCAGCTCACGAGTTGCGTACACCTTTAACTTTAATCTTATCTCCCCTGCAGGAATTGTTAGGAACCGTCCGCCCTTCAGACACCGTCTATACTAAACTGGCTGCCATGTATCGCAATGGAACCTCTTTGCAGACATTGGTCGATCATTTGCTTTATGTGCAGAAGATTGAAGCAGGTATGATTAAACTCCGAATTTCGAAAGTCGATATAGTGGTATTGGCAAAGCAGATAACCGATTCTTTTCATGAACTGGCAGAAACAGAAGGGATTAACTTTACGGTTGAATCGCTGAATGAGCCACTTTTGCTATGGATAGACGTGGAAAAAATAAGTTCGGCTATCCGTAATTTATTATCTAATGCGTTTAAGTATACATCTCCGAATGGAAAGGTGATTTTTAAGATGAACCGTATCGAGATAGATGGATATTCATTTTGCAGTATAATCATATCGGATACAGGTAAAGGAATACCGGAAGAGTTACGGGGGAGGATTTTTGAATCATTTATTACCGGAGAAAATACACCTTTGTTTTCTAATAAGGTAGGCATAGGCTTGCGTATTGTTAAAAATACGATGGATCTTCATCATGGCACGGTGAATTTGGACAGTACTCTCGGAAAGGGTAGCACTTTCACATTATTGATTCCTGAGGGAAATGCACATTTTGCAGAGGACCGGTATGAGATTGTTGGTACTCCGGAGATGGAGGAATATGCTCTTCCGTTACCGATAATGCAGGCGGAAGGGCAGGAAGACAAGTCTTCGAATAAAAAAACATCTCTTCTTGTTATTGAGGACAATGAGGAAATCCGGCACTATGTCTGTTCTTTATTCTGTAAAGATTATGCCGTATATGAGGCGGCAAACGGTGAAGAGGGGGTTGATGTGGCAATGAGTAAAATTCCGGATTTGATTATTTCTGATATAATGATGCCTGTAAAAGATGGGTTTACCTGTTGCCGGGAATTGCGTGAGCAGCCTCGGACAGCACATATCCCTATTTTGATGCTGACGGCAAAGGCTGAGGATGCGGATGTGTTGCAGGCTTCAAAAATAGGTGTGGATGATTATATGATGAAACCCTTCAATCCGGAGGTATTGAAGGCAAAAGTCCGGAACCTGATACTCCAGCGGGAACGCCTGAAGAGGATATATACAAAGACGTTGATGTTGAAGCAGCAGGAAAGTGAACCGGAAACGGATGGGAATAATGCTCCGGATGATTTTATACAGCAAATTATTCATGTCATAGAAGCTAATCTGGCGAATGAAAACTTTAATGTAAAAATGTTGGCAGACCAATTGAATATGAGTCAGCCTACCCTTTATAGAAAAATAAAGCAACGTAGCGAATTGGCTGCTATTGATATGATCCGGAGTGTACGGATGGGCAAGGCTGCCTCCCTTATTATGGAGAACAGGTATTCCATTCAGGAAATAGCCGAAATGGTAGGATATAGTGATACACGTACGCTCCGAAAGCATTTTACCGAGCAATTCGGAGTGTCTCCATCCAAATATATGGAAAAGGAATGAATCTGCTTCTTACCCGAAGCAGATTCCCATCCGTTTACCTTGTACAATCAGGTCATGGTTCTCATTGACAAGTTTTAATTTACCAGCCACTTCATTCAGAGAGATGGAGCCAATTTCCGCACCTTGCAGAGAGACCATTCGTCCGAATTGTCCGGAAGCGATCAGTTCTGTGGCATGTCCACCCATACGAGTAGCCAGATTACGGTCGTAGGGAGTAGGAGAGCCGCCACGCTGGATATATCCCAGTACAGTTTCACGGGTCTCGAATCCGGTTTCATATTCTATTTCTTGAGCTATATATTCGGCGGCTTTCTTGCCGTCCATGGTTTGGATACCCTCTGCGACAACGACAATAGAATAGGGTTTTCCTTTTTTCAAGCGTTCAATAATGGTATTACCTATGTTATGTATGTCATAAGAAAGTTCAGGAATAAGAATCACGTCACCGCCTCCCGCCATTCCGGAATAAAGTGCAATCCAGCCAGCTTTATGTCCCATTACTTCAATAACCATAACACGTTGGTGTGAACTGGCTGTAGAATGCAGCCGGTCAATGGCATCGGTAGCAATGGTTACGGCAGAATCGAATCCGAATGAAACGTCTGTTCCCCAAACATCATTGTCTATTGTTTTAGGTACAGAAACAACGTTCACACCTGCTTGGGCCAGTTTGGCTGCGGTCTTTTGAGTTCCGTTTCCGCCGATACATACGATACAGTCCAGACCTAAATCATGAATATTCTTTAACATCAAAGCTGGTTTGTCTTCCGAGGCTGCCGACAGGCGTTTCTTGAATGGCTTTTCTCTGGAAGTACCTAATATTGTTCCTCCCAAATTTAACAAGCCTGATAATGATCTTTCTGTCAATGGTTCTACGTCATTGTCCAGCAATCCCCGGAATCCGCTATGAATTCCATAAACTTCCATACCGTAATGATTTATCGCTGTTTTGCAAACTCCTCTAATTGTGGCGTTTATTCCGGGACAGTCTCCTCCTGATGTCAATATTCCTATCTTCATAGCCTTTGATGTTAAGTTGTAAGTGACCGTAAAGATAACAAAAAATAAAAGTAATGTAGAAAACTATAAAAAAAATAATGTTATCAGCCATTATAATATAGAAATAAGCTATTTTTGCAAGATATAACGAATTGTATACTAAGACAAATGAATTCTACCAGACTAATTAGTACGCTATTCAAGCCCAGACAAAAAGCGACAGCCTTGTATGCAACTCAGGCTGAGGCACTCCAACATAAAGTATTTTGCCGGCTGATTAATGATGCTGCCAATACGGAGTGGGGATTGAAATATGGCTATAAAGACATAAAGAGATATCAAGACTTCCAGCGTGTACCTATACAGACTTACGAAGAAATCAAGCCATACGTAGAGCGTATGCGCCATGGGGAAAAAGATATCCTGTGGCGTGGAGAGGTGCAGTGGTTTGCTAAATCTTCGGGAACGACCAATGACAAGAGCAAATTTATTCCCGTAAGCAGGGATGGCCTTCATGATATTCATTATGCAGGTGGTATGGATGCAGTGGCACTATATCTTCAACAAAATCCTGAGAGTCGTTTCTTCTCTGGAAAAGGCCTGATTCTAGGAGGGAGCCATGCACCAAACTATAATGTGAAACGGAGTCTTGTAGGAGACCTTTCTGCTATATTGATTGAAAATGTGAATCCGTTGGTCAATCTGATTCGGGTGCCCGAGAAGAAAATAGCGTTGCTGAGTGATTTTGAGGAAAAAGTAGAAAGGATTACTCGTGCCACAATGAATCAAAATGTAACTAACCTTTCAGGAGTGCCGTCCTGGATGATGGCCGTCTTGAAACATATTTTGGAGGTGAAGGGAACGGATAATTTGGTGGAAGTATGGCCTAATTTGGAAGTTTTCTTTCATGGGGGGGTTGCTTTTACTCCTTATCGCGAACAATATAAACAGCTTATTCGTAGCGACAAGATGCATTATATGGAAACATACAATGCCAGTGAAGGTTTTTTCGGATTACAAAATGACTTCAGTGATCCTTCCATGTTACTGATGATTGACTATGGTGTATTTTATGAATTCATTCCGATGGAAGATGTCGGTACTGAAAATCCTCATATTGTTCCGTTAGTAGATGTGGAATTAAATAAAAATTATGCGATGGTCATCAGTACTTCCTGCGGATTGTGGCGTTATATGATTGGTGATACCGTGAAGTTCACCAACAAACACCCCTATAAATTTGTTATAACAGGGCGTACCAAGCACTTTATTAATGCATTTGGTGAGGAGTTGATGGTGGATAATGCGGAAAAAGGGTTAGCAAAAGCCTGTGAGGCGACCGGTGCACAGATTGTTGATTATTCTGCTGCTCCTGTTTTCATGGATGCATATGCCAAGTGCCGTCATCAGTGGCTGATAGAATTTGCCGTTATGCCAGATTCTTTAGAGAATTTTAGCCAGGTTCTTGACACTTCTTTACAACAAATTAACTCCGATTACGAAGCTAAACGCCATAAAAACATTACCTTGCAGCCGTTGGAAATAATCGTGGCAAGACCTAATCTGTTCCACGATTGGCTGAAAGAAAAAGGCAAACTAGGCGGACAACACAAAGTGCCGAGATTAAGCAATACGCGTGATTATATAGAAGAAATGCTAAGCTTGAACCAATAAGAACATGAATTGGAAAAAACATAAATTACCTGCTTTGTTGATGCTGATGATCGT
>ENA-ORNF01001386-ORNF01001386.1-human-gut-metagenome-genome-assembly--contig:-NODE-1386-length-21284-cov-3.162090_pt1 | contig 21284 bp, 11 predicted proteins | sample MGYA00242110_ERZ509012 | MGnify/ENA primary metagenome ERZ509012 (study PRJEB26280, sample SAMEA2338714) | human gut metagenome | biome: human gut; feature: human-associated habitat; material: faeces...
AAAGAACATATATGGCATAGTAATCTTTGTAAATTTAGCAAAGCCATTAGCACCATCTACATCTGCTGCCTCATACAACTCCATAGGTATATAAGTCGCTATTAGATTTAATATCCGCAAATACATTATTGAAGTTTTCACGGCATACATCGTCTGCGTCAAAAAAGGTTACATACTTACCTTTTGCAATCTTTAGCCCTTCATTTCTAGCAGAAGATACCCCACCGTTTTCTTTGTTTATGATGTGAACATTCTCTAAACCTTTAAAGTTGTTTAGTTTAGTTAAACTACTATCCGTAGAGCCATCGTTTACTGCAATTACCTCATAAGAATAACCTTCTAAATTTTTCAATATTGAGTTTATGCAATCTTCAATATAATTTTCTGCATTATAAACTGGAATTATTATAGATAGTTCACATTCATATTCTTTATTGTCACCATTCGCTTCACTAGTTAACTCACATGATGCCATCTTGGTTGAAAAACCCGCGTCATCTTTAGTTACTGAATATGCTAGCATTATTACCAATATGTATAGCCTATAAGAAAACAAGTTATCTAGCCCACACATCATAAACGCCATTATGCCTAATGGTATAAATATAGAATACCAATCTATCTTTTTAAAATTTTTAGATTCTTTTAAATACAACAACGCAAGTATTAATAGCAACAATATTCCAAATGCACCAAGAAAGTAAAAACACTGCAATATGGTGTTATGTATAGCAATTTCGGGATTACCCAAATATGATGAGCCAACGCCAACACCAAAGACCATAGTTTTAAAATCTTTTGTGTATTCTTTTATATAAATTTTCCAAATCTGACTTCTACCCGTTGTTATATCTTTCAACTTGTCTTCTATTTCTGAAGTGTTTCCAGATGTGTTATCACCAACCTCTACACTACCACCAGTGGTGTTTCCGCTATTATCCTTTGAACCTTCAATTTGATAATCTGATTCAATATTTCCATAATACCCTTGGTTGGTAATTCTGTCATACAAAAATACAGTATGTTTGTAGCACGCTAAAAATGGTAATAATAGTGCAAGTATTATTCCAGCAAGTGATAAAAATAATTTTTTACTCTTTTTGAAACGCAAAATATACAAAAGAACAAAACACAAGATGCAAACCAAATAAACTATCAAGTAACTTTTTGAATCACTTGTAATACCCAAGCACGCCAAGAAGAACACTACTGGATAAAACAAATAGCCAATTTTATTAGTTAAAAACAACTTCATAAAACAAGCAATTAATAATAAAATTTCTAGAGCAAAATAGTTTGGATCCCTTGACAAAGACTGATACCTAAATGTTGTTACACTATAATTTGTAAATCTTTGAACAAACAATTGTAGTCTTGGAGATACATCTATAAACAGTGAAACTATAAACGCAAATAATACGCCGTAAAATAAAAACAAAGTTAAATTTTTAAAATTAAGTTCGTCTTTGTAATAAAAGATTAAATATGAAGCCACCAAAACAACACCAATTGGCAATAAATTATCAAAATTAAATGGACCAATTGGCAATAATAAATACACCCCAACAACTGCAGTAGCTATGGTTATTACCCAATTTATTTTTTTTCGTTTTTTAATTAAATCAATAACTAGTCTTACGGCAGTTTTACCAACAAAAGCAAGCAGTAGCCATATAGAAAAGAACAGTTGCGTTGGGTCGTACCTAAAAATATTATAAAATGGTAATAACAAAACTAAATAATAAAATGACTTTATATCTCTTTCAAGTAAGACAAAAATTAGCCCAACACCCAGTGCCACATAGGCAAAAGGTGCCCAGACTATAGATAATGATATAAGCAAGCACAAAATAACACACCTATAAAAAATGTGTTTTTCAGTGCCCGAAAAATACAACGAATCACAAAATTCGTTTTTTAAATTATTAACCCCTTTTTTCAATTTTATTTTTGCGGTATTCTCCGTATTCACAATTATATCTCCCCGTAGATTTTTTCCATTTGAGCCAAGACGGTCTCAAGTGAAAAGTTTTGAATATAATTTTTGTTTCGTTCGCCATAGGCTTTGCAAAGTTCTGGGTTTGTAGACAACTCATCTATTGCCCCCGTAAAGGCATTGGTATCGGTTGGCGAAACCAAAATACCGCCTTCGTTATCCCCTATTAGGTCCACGTTGCCACGAATTTTAGACCCAACAACTGGTAACGAATACGCCATTGCTTCCATCATCGCCTTGCTTAACCCCTCTCTATAAGAAGGCATAAGGTAACAATCTATAGAATTTAAGATATTTGGAATATCCTTTCTATAGCCTAAGAACTTCACCCTACTAGATAGGTTTAACTTTTCAATTCTTTTAATGTATTCTTTTTCTAGTGGACCTTTGCCACAAATTAAATACTTAATATTTTTATTTTTTGTGTTTGCCACTGCATCAATTAGCCTTAGCGTGTTTTTGTTTTTATTAAGTTCCCCAACTGATGCAACCACAAAGTCGTCTTCTGTTAGTCCTAACGTTTTTCTAAAGGCAACTCGGTCAAAATTTTCATCTGGCTTATATTTAGAAAAATCTACACCAATACCATTAATTTTGAAGACCTTTTTTGCCTTAAACTTTTTGCTAGCTTGATAATCTTCTTCATTCATGGTAACTAAAACGGTTGTAAATTTAGAACAATACTTTTCAATTGATTTATATATAAGTTTATTTTTAAGCGGTGCACCTTTATAAAAATGAAAGCCGTGTGCCGTGTATAAGCATGGCAATTTATATTTTTTAGCAATCATTCTGCCCATAAACCCACCTACTGGTTGCAAGCAGTCTATAAGGTCAAACTTTTCTTCTTTTGCAAGTTTTTTTAGTTGGTTATACCCTTTTAATAGTTTTGGGTTGAATGGGTTTCTGGTTAGATATATATCGTGCATAATAGCACCAGTTGCGTTTGCAATATTTTCAAAATGCTCAGACCTACGGTTGCAAGCACAATGCACAATTGCCCCCATCTTTTGCATTTGAATTATATGTGGTATCATAAAGTTTCCAATCATATCATCGGTTGTAGATACGATTAAAACTTTTTTATTATTTAGTTCCATATTTTCTCCAAATAGTGATTTAATACAATTTTATCACACAAGCGGGGATGGTGCAAGAAAAAATGCAGTTCTTCGTTTAATTTATATAAATTAAGTGGTTTATGTCGAACCAAGGCAAATAAAATTACACCTCAAAAATTAGCGGTTCAAAAAAATTGCCAAGACGCATAAATTTAAGTATAATTAAAAGGAGACTAAACATTGTGGACATAATAATTGCAATAATACTTGGGTTAATTCAAGGCTTAACCGAGTTTTTACCTGTATCTAGCAGTGGGCACCTTGCCTTGTTTGAAAGCATTTTTAAAACAGAAAATAACTTGTTTTTGTCGGTATGCTTGCACTTTGGAACCTTAATCAGTGTGGTGGTATATTACTTTAAAGACCTAGTTAATTTATGTAAACCCCAAAACCACAAAACGGTGCTAAGTTTAATAATTTCGTGTTTACCTGCCGTGTTTGTAATGCTACTCCTAAAAGATTTTGTGAGCAATTTATTTGACGACACAAAATTTTTATGTTTTGGTTTTTTAATTACCGCCCTTATTTTATTTACTATAAGTTTAGTCAACAAAAACCTAATAAAAAAACAAAATATAACCCACAAAACCGCCCTACTTATGGGTCTTACGCAAGCAGTTGCAATCTTCCCTGGCATAAGCCGAAGCGGGTCTACCATTTTTGGTGGCGTGGTGCTTAGCGGAGCAGACGGCAAAACCTCGGCGGACTTTTCGTTTTTAATGAGTATTCCAATAATACTTGGGTCGGTGGTTTTTGAGTTTGCATCGGTAGATTTTGCAAACATTAATATTTTAGCAATTATTTGCGGGGTTATTAGTGCGTTTTTATCTGGCTTATTTGCCATTAAAATTATGGTTAAAATAACATCCAAATGCAACTTTAAATATTTTGGAATATATATGTTAATTATTAGTTTAATAACCTTTATTAATAGTTTTGTTTACCCAATTTGGTAACTATTTTTATTATTTAACAAGGGTTAAAATATTGTTAAAACCCCAATTTAACTAAAGGATAAAAGTATGAAAATTAATCTTACGAAAAACTTAAAAACATACACTGGGCTACACTCATCAGTATTCAGTGCCTATTTTTTAGCACTTGCCCCAATTCTTGCAATGCTTGGGTCGGTCATCTCATTTTTAATAGTGGGGGATGTTACCACCATAGGTTTGCTTTCTAGATACATTTATGTATACTTTTTTGTGTTTATAATATTATTCTTGGCGGTAGACCTATATAGTTTAATAATACATGACCGAAAGATAGACCCCACCCCGCTAAAACTAAAACACACACCTGAAGTTATTTTGTTAATGTGTTTTTTAGGTTACATCATTATTGCCACTCTTCTTCAACTACTTGTGTTTAAGCACAGTTACGCATTTACCACAAGTGTATCCAAGTACAACGTTCAAGAAGGCTTGTTTGCATATATTGTATACGCCATCTGCTTTTTTGTGGCTTACACCGTATGCGATAAAGAAATTACAAAAAACATTTTAAAAACATTTGGGCTTGTTAGTTTAGTGGTTGGCTTGTTCGCTATTATAGACCCAACTGCAAAACTATGGATACACTCAGTTCATAACACAAACTGGGCAAGTATGTTTATAAACAGCAACCACTTTGGTTATTACCTAGCACTTGCCACCCCGCTATTTGCTATGGGTATTGTGTTTAGTAAAAAAACCTACGCTAAAGTTGTTTCTATTGTGGGCTACATATTTTTGTGCTTTATTAGTATGTATTGCGACACATTTGGAAGCCTACTTGCAATTTTTGCGGGGCTAATATTACTTCCATTTATTATGTGGTGGTTTAAAAAGAAGTTTGACTATAAAACACTAATACCGCTTGGAATTTTCGTGGTTGTAAGTTTTTTAGCCATACCGTTTGCAAAATATTTAAGCACTACCTACCGCTCGTTTTTTGCTCAGATTGGCGGGCTGGTTAAAGACTTTTTTACAATTACCAAAGACCCAACCAGCGAAGTAGCCGAAAAGGCAGGCACAAACCGATGGGGCTTGTGGCTAAAAGCCTTCAATGAAGTTAAAGATAGCCCACTAATTGGCACTGGAAATGTGTATTTAAGACCACACAACGAATACCTTCAATTTGCCCAAGTATGGGGTATACCAAGCGTCCTTATATATTTAAGTGCAATTATTGTAATATTGGCTAAATCGGTTAAATATCGGGCTAAAATATCTAATCTTACATTGGTTTTACTATTTATGTCGTGCGTTTATTGGGTATCTGCCTTTTTTGGCAACACAATGCCACACACCACCCCACTATACTTGCTTATTTTAGGCTTACTAATAAGGCAACTTAACCTAGATATTTTAAACTCAAAAACGCCAACAAATTTAGCCACAATTGAACCAACCGAAAAAGCCCCAGAAACACCCAACTAAACCAAATACTTATAAATTGAAAAAGCAGACTACAATTAGTCTGCTTTTTTAAACGTTATATACTTTTCTTACACTACTTGCCCACTTTTTAATAGCAGATGGTTCGCCATCTTCTAAGTGACATAATAGTTCAGCAAAATTAGTGCTAGCCTTTTGGCTCCAACTTGAACCCAGTAAGCCGATATTCTCTTTCATAACCCTATAATTATCCGCTGTGAGTGAGTTATTAATTTTTTCTTGTTGTTTTTCGGTTGCCCTATACTCGTCTACACCGAAATATTTTTTAATATGATTAGCGTTGTGTGATTTTAGCCTAGTTTGTAACTTTAGCTTAGCCTTGTGAGATATAACTATCTGCATAGTACAAGGGTTACCAAAATACACTATTTTAAATAGGTCTTCGTCGGTTTTTATTCCGTATTGTCTTTTAAGGTTTTCTAAAAGCTTTTCAAACTTTTCATATGGTTCGTCGTCTGTATCACAAAATATAAGCACAATATCGTATGCGTCTTTAGAATAAGTATCATGGTAAACCGAGAACACCTTATCTATTCCGCCTGCATTAATTGGCTTTATTGCAAAATTACGACTAAACACATTAAGTTCTTTTAGCCTATAAATATAACCCGTTTCTTCATCCCCTTCGCAAACAATGGCAACTTTGGTTCCACGCTTTAGGGGTGGTAACTTATTTGCCATTTACAACCTCCATAAGCCATTTTATTAAGTCTGGTTCTGGAAGGTCTGCAAAAACGCCTTTTTTGTATAGGTCAACAATATCAGACTCTGACCTAACACCAATTTCATCACGTGATTTAAAATCATTAAGTGAATACAAATAGGTTCTATCGGCATCTTTGCTTGCAAACCAAATCTGTTCTTTTCTTAGTAACTTTTTGCAGTCTAACAAGCAAACATCGTGCGTTGTGAACACCAACTGTCCCTTTGTGTTGGCTTCGCTGTTATACATACTAACAATCGCACGGGCTAGTTCAAAATGAAGCCCATTATCTAGCTCATCAACAAACAATGTTCCGCCATCTTTAATGTTATCTACAATGTAACTAGCTAGTGCTACAATCTTTTTAGTTCCAGTGGAATCAAACGCAACAAAGGGCACCCCCCTACCTTTATGCACACTAATAAGTTTGTGTATATCTGCAAGATCCGCTCCTTCCAACACTTTTTCTGGTGGAGCCATTTGGGTCCCTTCTAATCTTCCAACATTAACACGAACCTTATCCGAATATCCAAACTTTTCAATTTCTAGATCGGCTCTTTTTATAAAGTCTACTATCTCTTTTACATTACTGCTATTTCGTTTTAATTCGTCTATTGTTCTGCTTATTGGAATATTGGTTAACTTAACTACCTGCACCCTTGTTGCAAAATAAACAAAAGTATTTTTTAGTTTGTCTACTTTGGGGAAAGACGCAGTGTTGGCTGTATGTAAAACAATATTGGTGTTAGATAAGTTTGGAAGCAATTCTTTAAACTTTGTATTTTCACACTCATAAATGTTGTTTATAGTGTCTTTTAAGATTAGCACCTTTTTTCTATTTTTATTTTCGATATCAAATGTAGAATAGTTTTCGTAAACATATTCCCGCTTTTCGGTATCAAACTTAAAATCAAACGAGAAACCAAATCCATCTGATATAAACGAAACACCCAAAGATACTATCGAGTTATTATAAAAAATATTAGGATGAAATATAATTGGCTCGTTTATTAAAACACTTCTTATCGTATCTACCGCATCAATAATGCAAGTTTTGCCCACATTATTTTTGCCATAAATACCTGCCGATTTTAGCACATTATACTTACCCAAAGTCACATAGTTCGTGAACAATTTTTTGTTTCTTGCGTCGGCTTCTAGGTTTAGTTCTACCTTTTCATTAAACGCCTTGTAATTTTCTATTCTTAAACTTGTAATCATAAATCTCCCCTTTTAATTATATGATTAATTTTTGCAATTTGTGCGGATTTTATGCACGAATGTTATAAATTTAACCGTAAATTGGGCTATTTTTATATTTTTGCCACCAATTTACACCACAATAATATCATATAGGTGTGTTAAAGTCAATAATTATTGTCATATTTTACATTTAATACCACTATACCTGCTAGTTCACTCAACGCCCTACTATAATTTTCTTGTAAAAAGCAATGCCCCTAGGAAGTTTCTTTACACTTCCTAGGGGCTTGTAGATAAAAGGATAGATTTAGTTGGCTTATTTGCCAATATTTGGCGTGCCACTTAATGTTTTTTGTGGCTTAGGTTAGCACAACAACTCTATTATCTGTTTTTTGCTGTCTGCCTGATTTATGGTTAACAATTTATCTAATATGTTCACGCTAACCACATTTTCTGCGATTATTGTGTTTTTAATAGATAAACTTTCGTCTGACCTATAAACTAAGTAATCATTTAGGGCATATCTTATTGCCGTACTCTTTTCCTTATCATATTTAATTATGTTATAATCCTTAGTTATCCACTCATTTTCATTTAAAATGGTAGTAACCTTGTTTTCTAGGCTAAATAACATTTTGCCAACCTGCAAGCAAAGTATATTGCCTTTTAGGAACATAAATCCGTATTTGTCGAACCCGTCAATAAATTTAATAAATCTATTGTTATCTCGAGTTGCCGAAACAAGTTTACCTTCCTTATTCATTACTTTAAGGTCGGTAATTACCCCTTTATTTAGGTCGAAACTCTTTTCCATACTAATAAAGTATAGTTTAAAGTCATCGCCTAGGGTAAGTAATGCGTTTCTGTTCCATATGCTAACTAATTTACCGTCTGAGGTTTTGTAAACTTCTTCGGTATTAGTTCCACCCGTTACGCCAACAAAACAATTGCCGAAAAGGTCTTGTTTAGCGCTTATTATTGTATATTTGGAATTAACCATAATTCGTTCTAAGGTTAACCCTTTAGCCGTTATAATTGGCTTATATATACCAGTGGAAGTTGTAATTAGCCCAGTGTTAACACTATAAACAATGCCAACATCGCTAATTTCATATTGTTTGTTATTTTTCTTAGAAACAATTATAAATCGGTTTTCTTTCTTTGGTTTTATAACAACACCCTTATTAGTCATCTCGGCGGTAGAAATTATATTAACTTCGGCAGAATTATGAATACCTTTCATATTCTTTAACTCGTCTTCGGTTAATATAACTTCATTACGCCCGAGAGATTTTTTAGGTTTAGCGTTGACACTCACCGCAGAAGAACTAACCATTTCCAAGTCTTTTTTAACTTGGTCTTTATCTTCGTGGTCATATAACCCATCGTGGGTTACAGCATAAACTGTTTTATCCACTTTTGCTTGGGTTTTTGGATCAGATGAATTAGTTACTGATGCCAAATCGGTGTTTGGCGGACTTTCATTAGGCTCGCCTCGGGTATTATTTTTACCCCTATCTGGTGGCCGTTTCATTCCTCCAGAATCATCATCAATTTCGGTTTCACCTACTTTTGGTGGTCGGTTTTTCTCTGGGTCGCCCCTAGAATCAAACACTTTATTCTCTGGTGGACTTCCGCCCGTGTCGCCCCGTGGTTTTGGTGGAGACTCTCCTGTGTCTCCTGGTGGACCATCTCTGCCGTTTGCACCAGCTAGAGACCCTCCCACATCTCGTGGTGGACCATCTCTTGGTGTGTTAGGTGGAGATTCATCCTCGCCTCCAGAGCCTGCCCGTTTGCCATACAGCATTGCTTCATTATCCTCAACGCCGTCCCGTTCTGGCGGACCATTTATATTAACATTTTGTTTATTATTTTCATCTTCAGAGTAAACGATTTCGTAGTTACTGTAACTAGGATACATCTTTTTAAATGACTCTACATCTATATTGCCCGATGCTAGTAACTTTCGTTTTGCCCTTAACATTCTTTTATATTCACGGCGGTCTATATAGGTGCCGTTTTTAATTCTTTCATGACGCTCTTTGGTCATCATATCTAGTATTTCTACTAGTTCTAGGGTGCTTAAAACAAGATGCACACCACTAGGCACTTCTACCATCCACAAAATACCTGTGTTGGTGCTTGCAAATGCTAAAAACGACCTAACGGTTGAACTTGTATGAGTGTATCTACCAATAACATAGTCTTCTCGTATCCAATAACTATCGTATACGGGGTCGCCGTGTGCATCTAGGTTACTAGTTCCCCATGTTCTAAACCACTTGTAGCCATCATATTCCACTATATCCACAACTTGGTGGAAGATTATGGAACTATTGGCTTTAATTGCCTTTTCGCTTGCTTCGGTATTTGTGTAAGTTATGTTAGAAAACAACTTAGACAAATATAGTTTCCACGAAGAAACTTGCGACTTCTCTGGAATAACCGAAGATTGGTCGTTTTGTGCATTGGCGGTTAGCCCTGCTTGACTAATTTCGGATAGGTTTTTGTTGGTTGGTTCTATATATTTATAATAGGCTATAATATCGCCCACTTCAATTTTTTCGGGGTCGGTATTTTTAACCATAACAGCATCGTCTATATTAAAGCCCGAATTTACCATGGATGAAGAAAGAATGGTAACCAAAGAATAGCCAAAGATATTTGGCACATTATTACTCCTCTTGGCGTTTATCATGATAACCGAGCAAATAATACTAATCACCAAGATAGGAATTATAACTATGGTAGTTACTGTATCAAGAAAGTTAAGCCAACTATTGTTGGTCTTCTTCTTGTTCCTTGGTTCTCTCATTCTCTTTTTTCCTTATTTCTTTTCACATTTTCGGCTATATGAACCAAACAAATGAAAAAGAGTTACGAGTAAATTCGACTTTTAATTTTTAAGTGCGGTAATGAAATTTTCACACTTATGAAAAAACTTATTTTCGGCTATAAGTTGTTTCATAAATATGAAAAACACACTTGTGTAAATTTTGTGAAAAACTATTATATAAAAAAATATATCTTAGGGCTTAGCGCAGGCAAATGCACCAATGCCCTAAGACTTATTTATTCAAACTTTAAAATCTATTCGCTTGAATTATGGAAGTGTAACAGCACCAGCAACTGGAGCAGCAACTGATAGAGCACCAGCTGTAGATCTTGTAGTTGTATCAACAGCAGTAAAGATTACGCCGAATGACCAATCAGCAGCAGTTGTTTTAACAGAGTTACCAGCAGCGTTGGTATAAGCGCAGATAGCCATAACGGTGATTTCTTCGTCATAGTTAGCTGTGTAACCAGCAGTTGTTAATTCTGTCCAACCAGCATCAGCACCAGCTTTTACATAGTATTTAACTGCAATAGTTGCACCACTAACTGCAGGAGTTGTAGCTCCGCCAGCTAGTTTAACAGTAACACTACCAGTAGCAGCGTTTTCATCTGGGGTATACTTAATTGTATAAGCAACAGCAGCTTTAGTTGTAGTTGCGTCTACATAAGTATTAGATAAGAACTTAGAACCATCCTTATCAGCTGGAGCGGTTAACTTTGTCCAATCTTCTACATCAGCAGTATAAGTTGTAGATGTAGCAGAGTTGAATAGTTCGTTTTCAGCTAAGGTGATTTCAGCACCATCAGTTGCATACTTATCAGCATTAGCAACGGCTGAAATAGAAACTTTACCTGTTAAGTTTTGGAAGTTAATGCTAACTGTGTTCTTTACATTAACTGTAAAGGTTTGTGTAGCAGCCCAAACACCAACGCCCATAACTGCGATTGCAGCACAGATTGATACTATGGTTGCAATTAACTTAGATTTTAATTTCATTTGTTTTTCTCCTTTTTAGATTTTGTATATAATTAGCCTTACCCCCACCCAGTTTGCCCTAGATGGGTTAAAGACGAATTACCTATGTTAGTCAGTGGAAACTTGCACGCCATTGAAGGTGAATGCAAAGCCCCATGTGGCAGAATAATCAAATAGGTCCACCCTCTGAACTACATTTTGGTTAACAGTTAGTGTTGCTTTTAACCAAATATAAGGGGTTTGTTGTGTTACGGACATATTTTTGTTATATTCGCACATTTCAGCGGTGGACCAGTCTGGTTCTCGTTGGCCATACCCGTATTGATAGGTTGCGGTGTAGTTAACTGGGTTAGATAGTGTTGCATCGGTTAGGGCAACCAAAACCCCATTTTCAGCAGAGCCGGATAATACAAACTTAAATATGTATTCTATTTTTTTAGAGCCTGCACTGAAAGATACATCCCTACAAAAATAGTTCATAGTGTCAGTATCTACACCTACTCCGTTTTTGTATAAGTGTTGCATAACAAGGTTTGTGTCGCCTGCACCATATCGATCACCATATAGGTCGCCTTGAACGTCACCTAAGGCTATGCTTGTGGTGTTTGCAACTTGAACTGGAAATTGAAGAAGTATTGCCACAATACCAGTTGCGGAAACGCTTAGCGAACACACCATAGCTATAATTGTAGATACCACTTTAGTCCGGATGCTCACTAATTGGTCCTCCTTTTTTGCCCGCTTGGGGCTACCTTGCTCACTCCTTTATACATTCACTATTTTATCATAACCAAAATTGACTTCCAAACGATTTTAGGCATTTTTCAAAAATATTTTAAAAAATATTTCATAATTTTTACACAACCCTATAATTCGCTTAGTGGAACTATCTCTATTCCCATAGCCAGAATCTTCTCTAGGTTGTCGGCTATTGCTCTAGCAGTTTCGGTGGTCCCAACTGGTCCTATATGCCCTATTGCGACCGCTTTGCCCTTTTCTTGAGCCACTTTGACGGCGTTATATAATTCACTAACTGCTCTTGCGTAATTAGGTCTGCCTGGGGGTTCTAAAAACACATCTCTGTCATAAAACTTGGTGCCAACCTCTTTTGCACACTCGGGGCAAACCGAACCCATTATGGTTTTGCTATCTAAAAAATACATATCTCTAGACTTAACCTCTTTCATAAGTTCGGTTATTATTGCCTTGTTTTTAGATACGCCTGTGCCCATATGAATATTCACGCCCTTGCAGTGTGGAGTTTTGTCTATGCACTCGGCTAGCACTTTTCTGGCCTCGTCTGGTGAATAACTGTTTTTTATTAGCACGGGTCCGTAATAATTAGCGGGAGCATAGGTTTCATTTTCCATCGGCATATGCAAAATTACCTCGTGGCCTTTAGCGTGTGCCTTTTCGGCGTCTTCGGTACTAAAGTCGTCCGCTGGCATTACTGCAATTGTGAGTTTTGCGTTTACGTTTAGCATTTCTTCCACTCCACGGCGGTCTTCACCAAAGTCGTCTATAACTATCGCTAGTTTCGGTTTGGTGATTGGCTCGGTGGCATTACCCACTTCGCTTGCGGTATGCCATTTTCCCCGTGGCAGTAACTGCGTCAAATGAATTAATCACGCCTATTCCCGCCCCTATTAGCAAAATGTAACAAAAACTTGCAACTATACTTAAAATTGTTTTTAATATATTATTCTTCTTCATAGTTTTAGTATTTTTTTATTTCGTGAATTTATTCTATAATAAACAAAATTAGTTCCAAATTTTAGTGCGTCCGTTTTTACAACCAAAATTTGGCGATTTTTCCCGTTTATAGAACTTTTTTTAGGCAATTTTTCCGTCTATAGAACCACTTGTGAAATTTGTGGCAAAAATGCTACTATTAACCACTTTAATTTTGTTGACTATACTTTTTTATTTTGCTACCATTATTTTATGGATAAAATAAAGAAGATATTTTGTTATATATTACTTATTATATTAGTGGGCGGAGCAACCTGCATTGGTTTTTTGCCACAAAACAGTGTAACCACCTTTGCCGAAGGTGAAGAAAGTGGCGAAACCACGCCAGAAATTTTACCGCCTTATGAAAATTCGTATAGCATAGAAAGCACTGCTCGCAAAGTTACGGTGAATTTGAAGGTGAACATCACTCTTGGCTTGCACGGAGATTTAACCGCAGACCTAGCAATTGAAGAAAACAAGGACACTCTAAAGCAGTTTCAAAAGTATGTTAAAAAGCAAATAGACTCGGCAGATATTGGCGAACTGTTTTATGCAACGCTAACTCCTACCAGCACCGAAGACAAAACTCCAATATCCGCAAGGCAACAATATAAGGTGTATTTGCCAAAGTCGTATAAGCATAAAGATGTGGCGGTAATTCCATTCACCGACTATCGCACCACGCAAAGAGTTATTAGTGCCACAATAGACAAAACCGACTGCTCTATCACATTTTTTGGTAACAACAGTGCATACGCCTACGCTATTGTGTATAACGGCGTGTATAAGCAAATTATTTGGATAGCCATTATTATGGTGGCAGTTTTAACTATTTGTATTTTAGTTAAAATTTATTGCTTGCGTAAAGACGACCCATATTATAAAGACAAAAAAGCTCAGAAAGAAATTGCAAAAAAGAAAGCTAAACACAAGGAAAACCGCAAGCTCGCCCAAGAACTTAAGCGAGAAAAAGAAAAACTTAATAAAAAGTGAAACAATAGCCAGTGAGGAATTCTCACTGGCTGTGTTTTTAGTTCCGGCTCCACGAGCGTTCCGCCGGAATTGATATACGAAAATTGAATATCTTTTAAATTAAAAGACCCAAGTTAAGAACCCGCTTGTAACACTTGATACTAAGCGGAACCTCAACTCGGTCTTTTCTTTTTAAAATCTTATCCAATTTTCTGCCGAAGTGCATCGAATGTATTTGGTGGTGATTTCTTTCACTCTTTAATAATGTCATTATTTCCACTTTGGTCGCGTAAACATTGTTTAGCAACCTGCTGTTTCGCAGGCAAGCAAAACGCACACTTTCCACTTTACTTTGTTGCCCGCTTTGTGTGTCGGCGGAACCAATTAATGTGCAAGATAAAACCCAGCCACGATGGAAAACACCATCATGGCTGGGTTTTGTTATTTTACTAATTATAAACAATTTTAATTGCGCGATTTAATTTTAATATGGTTTTAAACTAAGCTTTCAACCTCTTGTTAAAAGTTTAGGAATGTTACTATTCGTAGAACCACCAAACGAAATAATGTGCATATTCCCTACCCATTTAACCTGAGTTAATTTTGAGTGTAAATCGGCTTATTTTGCCTGCAGAACCACCATGCGGGGCAAAATTTGCGTCAATTTTAGTTTACATAGAGCAAAACTATATGCTTTAAGGTCGAATTTTAATGAATTAAGGCAGGTTGAACCACCAAACCAATACTTAATCATTAAAAATTCATTCGCTTAAATTGGCTTAATTTTCGCCCAATTTTAATTATTTATTATTTACTTTATAAAATACCATTAATTTTTAGATTTGTATGTGTTAAATTTTGCAATCTGAAAGACTGCCCAAGAAAATTGTTGGAACAATTATTGGAGCTTTGGGTGGAATAAGGATACGCCCTACTCCACTCGCCACCAAACTAGCCTACTTGAATCTTTTCAGGATTCAAGCGGATAGATTTTTCTGTTGGGACATTTTATAAGGCTAGCGAAAGCCTTAATTAAGGTGTAAGTTTTGTTTGCCCCACAAAACTTACTAAAAGGGGGAATGTTTTCTAGTGCGACTATCACTTTAAATAGTTATAGCATGTTATGTTCCATCGTAATATAGAATATAACTTCCGTCATATACGCCAGCAGGATATTCATCGAATATAGCAATAGAACAATTCTCTATTATGGCGTATGGATATACTGTAGTATCGTAAGTTCCACTATTGTATATCTTAGATGATGTAATATATGCAACCATATATGTAGAGTTGTTACTCATCAATCCCACTTTAGAACCATATGCAGCATCGCCTAGTTTCTTCCAGTTAGGTTTGGTGAAAAAATTACCATATATTTGAGTTGGGTTTTGAACATCCATTACAACTTTTCCATAACCCAAGATTGCTTGAACATTTGCATATCTATAAGTTATTGTGCCCATATTGGTTGTGGTGCCAGTATTAGCATTTAACTTTTTAACTGTTACACTTACTGAAGCTGTAGAAGTTGCACATGAATATCCAACTACCGCACCAGCAAAATATGTGCCTACGACTGTTAATGTGCCCATATTTGCTGAAGTGTTTTGTCGCATATATACATTACCATCCATATAGCCAACTAGTCCGCCCACACAAATAACACTTTTTATATTATATATATATCCTTGTGCTCCAGAGACTTCTGTATCTTGCCATGTTGAAGTAGAACCATCTCGGTAACCTACAGTTATAGTACCACTAATTTGAGATTTAATTATATGATTGTTGCCTGTAATATAACCAACAATTCCACCAAATCCACCCAAAGGAGAACCATTTAAAGAAACATTATAACCAGAACTTGTATGTAATGCGGCAATTTCAATGCTATCGGCTGAACTTGTAATATTAGCCAAATCTTTTACACCGACCGAGCCAGAATTCCCTACACTATCAATGCTTCGTTCTGAGAATCCAACAACCCCACCTATGCCAACAATTTTAAATAAAGAAGTTATATTATATCCATCTGCGGTTGTATAACTCAAACTAGAGTCCTTACCAGTTGCAGCACCCGTGCACCAAACACCTCCAGTATTTGTGCAAGAGACTATAGGATAACTACTACTGCTTGTCGCATAACCGACTATACCACCTACACAATAGCCACCATATATTGATGCACTATTTGAACAAGATTTCAAATTACCACCTGCATGTTTTCCGACTATACCACCTACATTTTCAGAACCAACAATGTAAGTTGAACTTGATGCGTATTTATTAATACAACTTTCAACAGTTCCACCGCTTCCGATATAGCCAGCTATACCACCGACACTGGAACCATTAACACCATGTATAGTTCCATAGTTTGTGCAAGAAATAATTTTTCCTGTGCCACTACCAACAATACCACCTATACCACCACTAGTTCCTGTGATTATATTGTTTACCGATGATGCACCATTATTACAATTTCTAACTTCAGAGCCACTCATAGAACCAACTATACCGCCAAGAGCCCCACTTCCAGTAATAGATGCTGTGTTGTTGCAATTTAATATTATGTCTTTTTTGCTCTCAGCAACTATTCCGCCTATAGTCTGGTCGCCACTTATTGTCGCCAAGTTTGAACAATAGCTTATAATTGAATTTCTGGAACCACCAACAATACCACCTAGGGAACTCTTGCCTGTTGTATTGCTACCAGAATATAAGTCTGCACCACGAGTTATATAAGATATATTTGCTCCATTAGTGTAACCAAACAATCCATACGCTCCGCCAGAATAACTAGAAGAATAGCCATACATCGCAATAGTTCGAGTTTGAACTGTTGTAAGACTTGTTCTGCTTGCAACACCTTTAAATGTTCCCATGAATGGTGTGCTTTCAGAGCCACCTATTGGTATGTAGTTGTTTCCACAATTAATGTTGGCAACTACATAATATGTTTGCTTGCTGTATTGGCCAAGAGAGCCCGACCTATTATTATTTACTTTATCCGCTAGAATTTCTAGGTGTTTAGCGGTTTCAATAATATAGCCATCACCAGCAATATCAAAAGCATCGGATGTTGTGGCTTCGATATGTGTATCGCCTTTTGCATAGTTAGAATTTAAGCAAGGATAATAACCAGCCGTTGTGCTATTTGCCATATATGTGGTTGAATAACCCAAAGTGCTTAGTGTAGATGTGCTAGACATTTCATTCATTGATTTTTCTGTAGCAACTGAAGTATCATCCTTGTTGCCATTACTTACACCTTCTTGATAGAAGTTTTTGGTGTATGTGTTGTTACTTGTAAATCCGATTTGCCCTATAAGTGCTTTATAGGTAGAACTACCAACCACTCTACCCACATTAAAGCAATAAGATATAGTTGAATACATTCTCCAATAACTACCTATAAGACCACCGATACACGAACCAGTTGAGGCAGAAATGACACCTGTGTTATAGCAATAGGTTATTTCAATGCCTGTGCTATCTGTATTAGCACGACCTATTACGCCACCAATATATTCTGGGTCTCCATTTGTTGAGTTATAGTAATGATGTTTTAGAGTTATATTACCATGGTTTGCAGAGTAACATACAATTTTATGCTTAATGTTATAGTATGTGCTTGCAGAAGTTGAACCTCTGTATTCAGAACGCTTGTTATCACCGCCACCATACATAGCACCAGCAACACCACCTACACAGGTTAGATATGCAGAAACAGATGTGCTCATGTTGTCTGTAATAGAACCATAGTTTACACAACCTGTAAATCCGCTATACCTTACTGACCTATATGGTTTATAGTCTGCCACTATACCAACTATACCGCCAACATACTTAAAACTGCCTAATGTATATACACCATCGGATTCTGATGTATAGCCTGTAATTACCGACTCTGAAATTGCAATATCTGATGTGTTTTTACACATCGCCACAGATTGTGTCATTAGTGAGTAACCAATAATACCCCCAACTATGCTTGCTTTTGCAGTAATTGTAGAACCAGTTACTTCACAACCGTAAACAGAACCACCATATTTGTAACCGATTAAACCGCCGGTGTAAGATGAATTTTGCAAATCTGTATCACTCACCTGCATTGGCGTTGTATATTGATACGAATCGCCAATAAAGCCACCATAAGGACGAACGCCCTTTATTGCAGATGCAACTTTGCCAGTGGAGTTGATGTTTGAGTTTCTAACATTGCAGTTATATACATCAGAAATTTCTGTGTTTGCACTTGATGATGTGTAGCCATTCTTACTTAAGTTTTGACCAGCTAGACCACCAACAAAAGCAGTCCCTGTAATGGTTGAATTTTTGGTTGTGCAATATCCAATTCTTACATTATCACCTACATAACCAACAATACCGCCAACGCCGTAGTTTTTGCACCCATAATTTGCATAACCACTTACTGCACCAACTACTGGTGTTTCGGTAGTAGAAATTGTTGCACCATCTGTTGTGTTATTAGCCAATGTGAATTTGTCAATGAACGAATATTTGCCTAAACCATAAGCCACTCTAATTTTGCTAATTGTAAATGCTGAAGTTATATTATAGCCTAGGATAGCAAATGATAAATATTTTGTGTCGTTATCGGTATAAAACTCGGCTCTATATCTGCCACTTCCCATCGCTGTTAGATTATACATACTAGAAGTGCCAGAGGTTGTTAGAGATTTCCAGAATGTGAACGCTAATCTTAATTGACTTGCAGAAGTTACCCCGCCCGATACATTAAATGATATTGAATATGCACCAGTTGGGTTACCTGAAAGTGTATTTATTTTATACACATTATAATTAGTGTTTCTACCACTAACATCCATACCGTAGTATGCACCAGTTACCACGCTAGATGGTGTAACTGTTATTGTTTGAGCCGTATAACCAATTGTAATGCTTGTGTTAGAGTATTTTGGAGCACCAGCCGTGTTGTATACATCTACATAGTTAGCAAAATCAAATAAGTTTTCGGTTTTGTCTATAGTGCCTACAATACCACCAGATGCTCGTTTGCCTATTACCGTTCCGCCAGTGAATGTAGAATTAGATACTCTAGCAGAACAAGACTCATCTACATAACCAACTATACCGCCAGCATAAGTGCCATTAACCGCTGTTCCGCTTACAGTTGCCGTATCTACGCCACCACCGTAAGTAATTTTACCAACAACACCACCGCAATTATTTCCCATTGTGCTAGACATTAGGTTAATTGCTGAGTTTAACACTTCGCAACTCGTAAATCCACCGCTAGCAAGACCAGCTATTATACCCGTGTTGCTATAGTAGTTTCCATTAATTGTAATATTTTCGGCGTAAACATATTGTGCAAAGCCATCATTCATTGTGCCAACTAAACCACCAACATTATTTGCTCCGTTTGAAACATCGCTGTAATTATTGTCAATAGTTAAATTTTTAATTTTTACATTATAGAATGTAGTGCTATATGAGATGTAAGCAATTATACCAAAATTGGTTTTATCGCCTGTAGAAATTGAACCAAGGCTTCCGCCACTAAAGTCGAATATTATGTGCTTAATTTCTGTTGAACTTTGCAAAGTATTAAATAATGTAAATGCAGAAATATTAAACTTAACCGTTCTAGGTGGTCCATCGTTCCCTGGGTAGTCTAAATCATTTCCGTCATCATCTAAGCCAATTAAAACAAATGACTTATTCCAAGTTGCACCATTTGTTGGCATGCCCATAGAACTTTCTGAACTACTAAATACCCATGAGCTAGTGTTACTATTTGTATCTGTGTAATACTTAAATGAATCACTAATAGTTATATCTCTAGTTATTGTAAAATGCAAATCTGATGCCCAATTAGAATTTGGATGCATAAAGCAAATAAAATCTTCTGGCGTTTGAATTAATGAACAAGATTCATCTTCACCAGAACTATAATTATAATATGTGCCATCTGGAAGCAACACATACCAAACACCATACAACGTTGCATTACCTGCCACTGTGTAACTACTATTAGTTGAATACATTGGAATATAGTCTGGGTTGGTAACAACATTATATTTATTTGCCGATGTTGGGGCTTCGGTCGTCCAACCAAGGAGCAATGCATAGTTGCCATTTCCACCAACATTTTTCTTAGGTGCTATAGAACTAATGCTAGATATTGTAGAACCGTAGCCAAGCGTTTTAGATATGGTTGGGCTATTTTTAGTAGAGCCCTTAATTATACTTGGAATATTGTAATTAAAGATTGTTGTTTTTTGGTTAACAGTAAAACTTGTGTGTTTAACTGATGCAAATAATGTTGCTATGCCTGTAGATGACCATACGCTAACCAATTCCCCGCTAGTGTTAATTATGGTTGTTTTGCTTGCGTTTTTCCAACCGTTCCAAGTATGTTCTTTTCGGCTTGCTGTTAGTTTTAAAATTGTAACATTGCTATCCGATGAGCCATCAAACAACCTGTATGAACCATATTCAGCATAAACAATTTTTTCGTCACCTATGCTTGTTATGTCTTTTTCGCTAGTGTATAGTGCAGAAATTTCGGATGAATTAAGTGCTTCATTAGTTATGCTAACCATTTTGGTTTTACCGTTAAAGTATTGTCCTTCTGGCGCTGTAGAACTGCTACCCGCTTCGGCACCAACAAATATTACATTGCTTGCATGATAACCTATTCTGCCTTTGCCAGTTGTTGAATCGGCTGTAAATTTATCTGATGTTGCGACTAGTGAGCCATCTATATATAGTCTTGCGTATTCGCCATCAAAGGTTGCCGTAAACATATGGTAGCCTGCCGAGATGCTAGACAAGCTTGTGCCGACTGCATCCCTATATGTATTTGCAACACCATCGTATACTGGGAAACTAATTTTATCACTATTCCTTTCAATGTTCCAGCCACCACTTTCGGTGCAAGAAATCATTCTTGTGTAGTTCGTCCAGTTTGTCATAGATGCCCAAATATTTATAGTAATTTGGTTTGTGAACATATAATCTCTGCCAAGAGAGTAGTAGCCTGAACCGCTACCATTATGGGTAACTTCATTTACGCTAGATAACATTCCGCTTGGGTATTTAATCTTTTTAACCTCGCCTGTTATGGCATCTGTTGTTATAATTGTTCCTTTATCGCCTGGGTATGGATACAACGCATCGGCTAAGCCAATTTGCTCTGCGCTGTCGTAATCTAGATATACCCTATACCTATTTGGTGTTAGGTTTGGATAAAGAACGACATTTGCTCCCGCCGTGCTTGTTAAATCTCTAAACCATACAGCACCGCTTGTGC
>ENA-ORNF01001387-ORNF01001387.1-human-gut-metagenome-genome-assembly--contig:-NODE-1387-length-21272-cov-5.365650_pt1 | contig 21272 bp, 20 predicted proteins | sample MGYA00242110_ERZ509012 | MGnify/ENA primary metagenome ERZ509012 (study PRJEB26280, sample SAMEA2338714) | human gut metagenome | biome: human gut; feature: human-associated habitat; material: faeces...
ACAAAATTATGCTCGAAAATCCGCACACATTTCTTATGAAGACAGGTTCTAAAAGTAAACTTGCGGAGGTAAATAATATGTCATCTGAAAAAGCTCTTGTACTTTCAAGCGGAGGTGTTGACAGCACTACACTGCTGGCTATGGCGTGCCACAGATACGGCAAGGAAAATGTGGTGGCTTTGTCTATATATTACGGTCAGAAGCACAAAAAGGAAATGGAAGCTTCGGACAATGTTGCAAAATATTACGGTGTTGAACATATAAAGCTAGACCTTTCAACTATTTTCCGGTATTCCGACTGTTCGCTGCTGGCAAACTCCGATGTGGAGATACCCCACGAGTCATATGCTGACCAGCTCAAAAAGACCGATGGTTCTCCCGTTTCCACCTATGTTCCTTTCAGAAACGGACTTTTCCTTTCCACAGCCGCAAGTGTAGCGCTTTCCAAGGGCTGCACTCTGCTGATGTACGGCGCACATGCCGATGATGCCGCAGGCAACGCATATCCCGACTGCTCTATGGCATTTGTTGAGGCTATGAACACTGCCATTTATGAGGGCAGCGGAAAGCAGCTGAGAATTGAAGCTCCCTTTGCGGGAATGAACAAGGCGGCAGTTGTTGCCGAGGGCAAGAAGCTTGGTGTGCCTTATGAAATGACATGGAGCTGCTATGAGGGCGGCGACGAGCCATGCAAGGTATGCGGAACCTGCCGTGACCGCCGTGCGGCCTTTCTTGCAAACGGAATTGATCTGTACTGATAAAAGCAGGTGATGATATGAACACCGTCTGCATGATGATAAAAAAGCAGACTGTCCCCAATTTCATAAATCTTGAAACAATGCTCAGGACATATGACCGCAGCGCCCTTGTCTGCGGCGCTCCCGCATGGAGATATGCCTATCATATGATACATTCGGCGGATAAGTGGTTCATTGACCCCTTTGACTTCACCGAGCCGCAGTTTCACGAGGAGGGCATGGACAATCCCGATAACCCCTGCGAGGCGGAACTGAGCGATGAGCTGCTTCTGGATTATGCGGCTCATGTCCGTGACAAGACCCTTGCGTATCTGGACAGCCTTGATGATACCATGCTGAATGAGTGCCCGAAGAACTGTCCTTACACCCGTTTGGAGCTGATACTTATGCAGTTTCGGCATCTGTCAGTGCATATAGGCATGATAAACGGGCTTACTATAGAAAAAACAGACAGATTCCCCTTGTTTGTGGGTGCGGACGGCTTTGATAAGCTGGAAAAAGGGCTATTTGACGAATAAAGGAGAATTGCGATGAGCAAATTCAGAACTGTTGTATCAGTAATAATTATGATAATTGCAGGCTTCGTTGGCTTTATTGCAGGTGCTTTCCTTAATGACGCTATGGGCGGAGCAATACTTTTTTCAATGATATCGGGTATCGCCTGCATAATCTATACTTTGGATAATCCCCGAAAATAAACCTTGAAAGGGCAGGATCATACAATGGAAAGAATAAACGTATTTGAAAACGGCATTTATATGACCCTTGAGATAACAGACAAAGATCAGCTGAAGCTTCTGCATTTCGGCGCAGAGCCTTTTGACGAAAGTAAGATAAAGGCAAAGGACTATGATAATGCCTTTAATCTTACCGAGATATCACTCTCGGGCTTTGACCGTCCCTATGAGCGCCACGGAATAAAGTACATAGTCACCGCTCCCGGCTATCGCATGAAATATCACGACAGGAAAGACTACAGAAACGACCTTGGCAGGGTGCTTGAATTTGTTACCCGTGACGAGGAGACGGACGTTTTTGTTACCGTGAAAATTCAGTTTTACGACGGCATTTCCGTTGCCCGCTTTGTTACCGAGGTGGAGAACAGGGGAGCGGAGGAACAGACCTTGGAGTATGTTTCCCTTTTCAATTACACAGGCATTGAAAAGGAGGGACTTCTTCCCCGTGACGAAAAAATGCTGGTAAAGGTACCTCACAACTCATGGCAGCGTGAGATGGACTGGCAGACCTATACTCTCCCTCAGCTGGGTCTGGGTCAGTCTCAGAAAACCAGCGAGCAGCGCTCCTCAAAGGCTGCAAACTTCACCAACACGGGCAACTGGTCAACCAAGGAATACCTGCCTATGGGATATATCGAGAACACCGAGACGGGCACATCACTCTTTTTCCAGATAGAGCACAACGGCTCATGGCACTGGGAAATATCCGACCAGTCTGCACATATGTACCTTGCTCTCAGCGGCCCCAACGAGCAGCAGTCCCACTGGTTCAAGACACTTAAAACAGGGGACAGGTTCACCACCGTTCCTGCGGCTGTGGGCGTTTCCCACGGTTTTGACAGCAGCATGGCTGAGCTTACCCGCTACCGCCGAATGATACGTCGCAAAAACAAGGATAACGAAAGCCTTGCCATCATCTTCAACGACTATATGAACTGCCTTTGGGGCGACCCTACTGCGGAAAAGGAATATCCCCTTATTGACGCTGCTGCGGAGGCAGGCTGCGAGTATTTCTGCATTGACGCAGGTTGGTACAGCGCAGGCATATGGTGGGATAACGTGGGCGAGTGGCAGGAGTCCCGTGAGCGCTTCCCTGAGGGCATGAAAAAGGTTACGGACTATATCCGCTCCAAGGGGCTTATCCCGGGTGTGTGGCTTGAAATAGAGGTCATGGGCATTAACTGTCCCAAGGCAAAGAATGTTCCCGATGACTGGTTCTTTATGCGCCACGGCAAAAAGGTATATGACCGCTCACGCTATCAGCTGGATTTCAGAAATCCCGAGGTTGTCGCTCATGCCGACGAGGTTATCGACAGGCTGGTTCGTGACTACGGCGTGGGATATATCAAGATGGACTACAACATAGAGCCTGGCATCGGCACTGAGATAAACGCCGAAAGCGTGGGAGACGGACTTTTACAGCACGAGCGTGCATACCTCTCATGGCTTGACCGTGTATTTGAAAGATATCCCGATCTTATCATAGAAAACTGCTCCAGCGGCGGCATGAGGATAGACTATGCAATGCTCCAAAGACATTCTATCCAGTCAACCTCCGACCAGGACGACTACAGAATGTATGCCACCATTGCCGCAAACTCTCCCACAGGACTTTGCCCCGAACAGTCGGCGATATGGAGCTATCCTCTTACCGAGGGCGACAGGGAAGAGGTAGTGTTCAACATGGTAAACGCCATGCTGCTGAGAATACACCAGAGCGGACATCTTGTATATATCAGCGACGAGCGCAAGGCTCTTGTAAAGGAAGCACTGGACTGCTACAAGAATATCCGTGTGGATATAAGGACCGCCGTGCCTTTCTGGTGTCTTGGACTTTCGGAGTTCTCCGACCCATGGGTATCGCTGGGACTTAAATGCGAAAACAAGCTTTATCTTGCTCTCTGGAGACGAAACAGCGAAAAGAGCGGCATAGTCCTTGACCTGGCAAAATATACCGATGGCAGAGGTGGAGAAGCAAAGCTTATTTATCCCTCTTTCGGTGAGTGTGAGTTTGAGTACAACTCCGAGCTTTCCCGCCTTACAGTGAATATGCCCCGTGAATATTCCGCAAGGCTTTTTGAGATAGAGCTTGACTGAAAGGTGTGATAATATGAGAAGATCAGACCGTGAAATAACTTTCATAGAGGAAAAGCTTGCCGTAATCGAAAAAAACAAGGTAATGCGCCTTGCCATGGTCGATAACGGCAGACCCTATGTTGTGCCACTGAACTATGGATATACCTATGAAAACGGCACACTTACCCTTTATTTCCACTGCGCCGCTGAGGGCAGGAAAATAGATATCCTGAAAACCAATTCAGATGTGTGCTTTGAGATGGACGGCGAGCATAAGCTTATTGAGGGAAAAATCGACTGCGCCTATGGATACAGCTTTGAAAGCGTCATAGGCAGCGGAAAGTGTGAGTTCATCACCGATGTCGGTGAAAAAATAAATGCTCTGACCCAGCTTATGAAGCACCAGACGGGTGTGGACAGAAAATATGAGTTTGCCGAAAGCATGGTCGAAAAAATATGCGTCTGCAAGATAACGGCGGACGAATTTACGGCAAAAGCAAGAAAATAAAAAAAATCGGACTGCTGCACACTGCAACAGTCCGATTTTTATATATTTACTCAGAACATAATTACGCTATAAGCGACATTATAATGCTGTCAATGGCGCTGTATTCATCTTCGGTAAGGTCATAGCTGAAAAGGCTGCCGTCGGTCAGCAAGAAGCAGATGTAGCTGCTGCCAATGTAGATACGCAGAGAATTTCCCTGATCGTCTGCCAGATCTACAATGTATCTGCTGTCGGACGGAACTGCTGTTACTGCCGATGCTGTCTGATTTTCGGTGTAGATGTAAAGCTCTTTTTCAAGGCTGTCCAGATCCTTTATGCCTCTTACCTTTCGGGAGGAGTAGGAGGTCACGCTGCCGTTTTCATCGTCATATCCGCTGACAGAGGGGATTATCACTGCGGAGGAAGATGCTGCCTTAAAGCCGCTTACTGCTTCCTTGGCGGAGAAGTTTTCTGCCCTTGAAAAATCGGATACCAAAGCTGCGCCCATATCGTCGCCGCTGCCGCTGACACCTTCGCCTGCTTCGGGAAGCGAGGGGGATAATTCACTGTCGTCCTCGGTCTCATCTTCGCTGTCGTTGATATCGGAACCTGTGTAACTGCCTGCGGGGGGAGTGTATTCTGCGCTTTCCAGCTCAAGCTCTTCTTCGACAGCTTCTTCAGGCTCGGCTTCCTGAGCTACGGCACGTGTTTCAGCGGGTGGCTGAGGCACGGGTTCAGCCTTTTTGGCAGGTTCGGACACCTGTGCGTCATGGAACTCGCCGACAACGCTTGCTGCTGTTGTAACGGGAGCTTCAAAAACAGCTATAGATGCTTCGGTAACTTCGGAAGCAGTCTCGTCATGTACGGGTTCGGTAAAATCGGGTATGGGAATGCTGTCTGCACTTGCGATGCTATATTCGTCAACTGATTCTGCCTCGGGAATGTCTGCCTCGGGAATGTCTGCTTCGGGTGCTTCCTGAACGGGAGCCTCTTCTGCGGGGATATCTGCGGTTGTTTCCAAAGCCTGAGTTTCTATTGTGTCTGTAACGATAACTGCGGGGTCTGAATCCTTGTCAAAAACACCTGTCCTGTTGAGCGAGAAAGCAACGGCTACGCAGGCTGCTGCGGCAGCTATTACCGATAAGCTTCTGTAAAGCCTGATATGACTGCGCTTCGGAGCATTTTCCGAGTCTCTCAGCTCTATCATCATTTTCTCGGTCCGTTCCTTGAAATCAGGGGAGATCTTCATTTCCTCCACAGCGGACTTGTATTTATTAGAAAAATCTGACATATTAAAAATCATCTCCCAGCTTTTTCTTTAAAAGCTCACGCCCTCGTGCCAGCTGAGTGCCCACGGTGGCTGAACTGATATGTTTTGCGGCGGCTATCTCCTGGATACTCAGTCCGCTGTAATAAAACAGGTGGATCACTGTGCGGTATTTTTCGGGAAGACTGTTCACAGCTTCCAGAACCGCACGCTTGGTATCATCGAGACCGCTGTCCTCCGTCTGTAATGCGGAGTCTGACAAATTATCCTCTAAAGGTACTGTTTTACTGACCCAGCCTGATTTCAGGTGATTTTTGCACTTGTTCACCGCCGTTCGCAGCAGCCATGCCTTTTCATGGTTGTTGTCCGTAAAGGCGGGCTTTCGTCTGATAAGCTCAAGAAAAACGTCCTGAGCGATATCCTCGGCATCGTGCATAGTTTTCACATATGAATAACACAGCCTGATTATCAGGTCGGAGTAGGTATCAAGCACATATCGGATGTATTCGTCATCAAAGGTACCGTTTGAACCCGAATACATTGTTCCCGTTTTCCTCCTTATTCAGATTTTTGAGGTATGCAGATAGTCTGCACAAGTGCTTCTATATTATAAACAATTCAGAAGCACGATATTTTTCATTTCATACAAAAAATATTATAGCAGATACAGGAAATTTTTGCAAGGGCTTGATTTTTTCCGATGGGCATAAAAGTGGGACTGTTACAGCATTGCACTGCAACAGCCCGAGACTATGTTATTTAACCGGAATTGTAAGGTCACCTATCACCACTGCCGAAATATTGTCGGGGTCGATCACATCAAGACACAATATATCAAAATGCTGACTGTAGTATCCTGCGTCGTTTTGGGCAGGAACTTTAGTGCTGTAGGACGAAACAGAGTCAGGCGATATGGTCTGCCCGTCCGTCATAACTATGGAGGTATCGGCTCCGAAAATAAAGTTATTGCTGTTATCCTTTGCAAGATAATTTACTCTTACAGTCAGTGCGGATATGCTCAGACTTTCGATTATTATATTCTTTTCGGCAGTATAAGGCTTGCTGCGGTCACGCAAAACAGCAGGACTGCCTATCTGTATTTCCTTTGTAAGCTTTGGCACATCTTCATTTACAGTCATATCCGCACTGCCTATTTCGGTATGGCTGTCAGAGCCTGAAAATGCAAGGATTATATTGTCCCCGGCGTTTATGCCAAGAGCGGTTGATATTATCATACAGTGTGTTCCGTCGGAAATAATGCTGTTTTTCGTACTGTATCCAAATCGGGTTGTATCGTCGTTTATCTTTGCGGAATGGTAGAACAGCCGCTCTGTTATCTCTTCATCAAACGTTCCCGAAAGCTCGTAGTTTATTATAAGCGACTGACCGTCAGATACCGCATCAAGCAGCCTGAAATCCATATCAGACGGCGCATTTTCGCCCTTGTTCAAATGAACATCTTTCATGCTTACATCGACCTGTGCAAAGGCATCTTCGGAATATGAGGCAGTGCCCAACAGATCGTTCAGCCAGCCAAACTTTACCGCCGATACCACTGTTGTGCACATTACCGCAGCCGCACATATGGCAGCAATGACCGTGCCGTATCTGTGTGAGTGTTTTACGGTGCTTTGCGCACGTCTTTTGGCGGAAGTTGCGATATCCTTGTCTGTAGTGATGGTGTCCATTTCTGCTTTTATAATATCTTTCAGTTTATTCATAGTCATATTCTCCCTTCAAAAGCTCTTTCAGCGCCTTTCTGCCACGGGAAAGCCTTGTCGTCACTGTTGACTGCGGTATCTTCAGGAGACGGCTTATCTCACTGCTGCTCATATCGTCGTAATAGTAAAGCATTATCACCGTGCGCAGTTTTGTCGGCAGAGAGTGAACGGCTTTTATGATGTCCGAGCGGTCGCTGAAATCAAAATCAACTGCTGCAGCATCAAGCTCATTTTCGCTGTTGTCGGATATGAATTTGCGCCGCCTGAGCTGCTTCAGAGCTGCATTTACGGTAACTCGGATAAGCCATGCCCTTGCGTGTTCATCGCTTTCAAACTCGGGCTTTCGGCGGTAGAGCTGATAAATTGCTTCTTCGGCAGCGTCCTCCGCATCATGCTTTGAGCCGAGCAGCATAAAGGCGTTGGCATAAAGCCGCTGCATATTATCTTTTGCTATGCTGTCAAGATCACTGCACCCCATTTTTTCACCTCCGAGCGTGCATTTGAAAGTACTTTCATAATATAAATCCTTGAAGGGAGTGATTTGTCTCATTTTTAATAAAAAAACGGGGGCAATTTTTTTGATTGCTCCCGTTTGATATTATATTCGCAGAATTACTTTACAGCTTCAAGAAGCTCAGCTGTCTTGTCAGTCTTTTCCCAGGCAACGCCCAGATCCTCACGGCCCATGTGACCGTATGCAGCCAGCTGTCTGTACTGAGGACGGCGGAGGTCAAGGTTCTTGATGATAGCAGCGGGACGAAGGTCAAATACCTTGTGAACAGCCTCGCTGAGCTTGTCATCGGAAACCTTTCCTGTACCGAAGGTATCGACCATTACGGAAACAGGCTTTGCAACGCCTATAGCATATGCAAGCTCTACCTCGCACTTGTCGGCAAGACCTGCGGCAACGATGTTCTTTGCAACATATCTTGCAGCATAAGCGGCACTTCTGTCAACCTTTGTGGGGTCCTTTCCGGAGAAAGCTCCGCCGCCGTGACGTGCATATCCGCCGTAGGTGTCAACGATTATCTTTCTTCCTGTCAGACCGCTGTCGCCCTGAGGGCCGCCGATAACGAATCTGCCTGTGGGATTAACGAAATACTTGGTGTCAACAAGCAGTTCAGCGGGGATAATGGGCTTGATGACCTTTTCGATGATATCTTCTCTTATCTTGTCAAGAGATACTTCGGGAGCGTGCTGAGAGGATACAACAACAGTGTCAACTCTTACGGGCTTGCCGTCATCGTATTCAACTGTTACCTGAGTCTTTCCGTCGGGACGGAGATAGGGGAGAACGCCTGTCTTTCTTACCTCGGTCAGCTTCTTTGCAAGCTTATGAGCAAGAGAGATGGGCATAGGCATAAGCTCGGGAGTTTCGTTGCACGCATAGCCGAACATCATTCCCTGATCGCCTGCGCCTGTCTCGTTGTCGTCGTGAACATTGCTGTCACGGTACTCGAGAGCCTCGTTAACGCCCATTGCGATATCGGGGGACTGCTCGTTTATGGAAGTGATAACGGAGCAGGTGTGACCGTCAAAGCCGTACTTTGCACGGTCGTAGCCGATGTCGATAACTACCTGTCTTACGATCTTGGGGATATCAACGTAACAGCTTGTGGAGATCTCACCCATGCACATTACGAGACCTGTGGTGGTAGTGGTTTCGCAGGCAACTCTTCCCATTGGGTCCTCTGCCAGTATAGCGTCAAGAACAGCGTCAGAGATCTGGTCGCAGATCTTATCGGGATGTCCTTCTGTAACTGATTCTGATGTAAAAAGATACTTTGACATTTAAAATCCTCCTATTTTGGCTTTTATAATTTTCGGAAACTTCTTCCGCCTATTAATATGTTTATTTGTGCTGCTTTTTTGTTATTTAATTACAGCTGACAGCCTATTCTTTCTCTCTTTGGATTTTTGGGCAGCTTCTTCTACAGTATTGCAGGTAAGCAATAGATCAAACATTGCCCATACTCGTTTAGCCCACATAGTTTTTCCGCTTTTGACCTCTTTACTTGGTATGATAGCTTCACCCAAGGAAACAACAAAATGCGGACATTCGTATGTAATATCAGGGTATTCAGGTATATACTCATTGATATTTTTAGTCAGGACGTAGCTTTCAACATGATGAATTGATTGAAGCTTACCATCATATCTGAAAGCAATATAATTGGGAGGTTCAACAGGCCAGCTGTTACCTTGTGGGAAAGTGTATTTATGATATTTGAGAACAATATCCAGCCAGCAAAGGGAACAGTCACTGATTATAGGATCTCTGCTTAGTGATACACAATATACCTCGTTAGATAAATAGTTCTGCATTCCAATCACTTCCTCCAGATATAAACAAAGCTCATCAAGCATTTTTTTATTTGAATTGTTTGAATCTTTGCGGACAGCCTGAGCGCATTTAAATACGGCGTTCCATGACATATGTATAATGCTTATGCCATTTATTGCCTTTATCAGGTTATGCTCAGCGTATTGCTGACTGCATTCTGACATTGTTATAATTTTTTTATATGGTATAAGCGAATCACAAAAGTCTGGGCGTGTTGCATAATTATTCAGCTGCTCATATTTGGGTAATGTCCAACCTTTTTTGGCTTCAATGATAATATGAAAATTAACATTGTCAGTGATCTCTATATCTGTAATGCCATTATCATGACTGTATCTCTGATAAAATACCACATATTCATCAGATACGTCTATCTTACCAAATGCTTTTTGAATAATGCTCTTGGTAAGTTCAGATGATTTTGAGAGTGACCATGACAGGCTTTTGGTAATCGCATTTTCGTCTGTGCCAAATAATTTAAAGATATTGTCAGTGCTTTCACCATATGAAATCAGTGTTCCGTGACGGAACTTATCATTACTGGTCATACTCTCTCCTTCCATCAAAAAAGCGCCTGTGAAAAGCTTCACAAGCGCCTTATCATTTCGATTCTGATTTTTTCAATGTGATGAAAAAAATCCTCATCTCTCGGAATTCTCCGCAGGAATTAGCACCTTTTTCGTTATATCCCGAAGGATAAACAATCAGGTTGCCGGGCTTCACAGGTCCAGTACCTCCGCCGCTCTTGATAAGGCATTATCATTATAGCATATAGTTCAGTCAATGTCAAGGGGTTACAGAAAATAACAATTATCAAATATGTTACGAAAAAATCCGCTCCTGAAATTATCAGAAGCGGATATAGCTTAGTGAGGGATAATGCTCAGGAGAACGCCCGCTGCAACTGCGGAGCCGATAACACCTGCAACATTTGGTCCCATAGCGTGCATGAGCAGGAAGTTTGTGGGGTCTGCCTCTGCGCCGACCTTCTGAGACTGTCTTGCAGCCATAGGAACGGCAGAAACGCCTGCGGAACCGATAAGGGGATTTACCTTGCCCTTTGTAACAAGGCACATGAGCTTTCCGAAGAGTACGCCGGAAGCAGTACCAACGCCGAATGCTATTACGCCAAGAAGGATTACCTTCAGGAATGCAACGGATATTACCTTTTCGGCAACGGTAGTTGCACCAACGGAAACGCCAAGGAAAATTGTGATAATGTTCATCAGTTCGTTCTGAGCAGTCTTTGTGATACGATCAACAACGCCGCTCTCCTTGAACAGGTTGCCCAGCATCAGCATACCTACCAGAGGAGCTGCGGAGGGAACCAGAAGCGCAATAATAATTGTAACTGCAATGGGGAAGATTATTTTTTCGGTCTTGGAGACCTGTCTGAGCTGAGTCATTCTTACAAGACGCTCTTTCTTTGTGGTGAGCAGTCTCATTATAGGAGGCTGGATAAGGGGAACCAGAGCCATATAGGTGTATGCCGCAAGGGCAATAGTTCCGACTTCTACCTGATAGCCGCCTGATTTCAGCAGAAGGCTGGATTCGTAAATGGAAGTAGGACCGTCCGCACCGCCGATGATAGCGATGGAGCCTGCTTCGTTAGCATTGAAGCCCAGAGCAGCCGCACCTATAAAGGTGAGGAAGATACCTGCCTGAGCGGCAGCGCCCAGAAGGAAGCTCTTGGGGTTTGCGATAAGGGGAGCAAAGTCGGTCATACATCCGATGCCGAGGAAAATAAGCGCAGGATATATCTGCAGCTTAACGCCCAGATACAGCATATCAAGCAATCCGCCGTTATGAAGTATATCGCCGAAATTCAGCTCGTGGCCTGCGTCGATATTCCACAGCTCGGGGTGATAAAGACCTGTGTTGGGAAGGTTTGTAAGGAGCATACCGAATGCAATGGGGAGCAGCAGCAGAGGCTCGAACTTGTGCCTGATGGCAAGGTACATGAACACAAATGAAATAAGTATCATTACCACATTCTGCCAGCCAAGAACGGCAAGACCTGACTGTGCTGCCAGATCCTTTATGGTATCAATAAAAAGTGAAAACATACAGACATCCTTTCTTCAGAAGATCACGCTTAAAAAGCACGTGTACTTTCGCCTGCGGCAGCTCTTGCCCAGGCATTTGAACGCTTGGAGACAGCCGAGCGCTTTATGCTGTGTATTCTGAGAGGAGTACCGTATTCCTCACTCATGGCAGCCACTGCTGCGGCAATGACGGCGATAACTTCGCTTTCGTCATCAGCGGCGGGTGCAGCTGTTATATTGACGGGTGCGGGCTTGCTGCTTTCAGCGGCAGGAGCTTTCTTAGCATTTCCGCCTGATTTTTTTGCGTTTAATTTGTCGAAGATCTTACCCATTATCCATACAAGGAAGATAAGAATGATAAGAGCAGCGAAAACTATTGCCAGACCTGAGATAACTACAGCTCCGACATAACTCCACTCCATCTGCATATTATTTCATCCTTTCTGTGAAAGCGAGAACACGCTTCCAAAATAAATACTTATCTTATTATACAATATTTGACTTAAAAATGCAAGAATTTTTTGGCTGATTTGATTTCATTATTTTTAACATATAAAAAATTTTTTGAAATCATCACCTGTTACCCAACTGCATAAAAGTGATATATATTGTAGTATGTGCATATTTATATCAAGGACGAAAATTTTCGGAGATATTTCAGAAGAAATTTCTGTACAGCTGTGTGCATGAGGAAGCGGCGACACGCCGAAACAAATGAAAAGGCTTTGATAAAATAAAAGTTACCGAGCCGCAGATGAAAATGTTAGTGCTGTGTATTCCATCGAGATGGCAGCGGCAACATGCCGAAACTCACGAAAAGGCTTAAAGGAAATATGAGTTACCGAGCTGCAGATGAAAATATTATTGCAGTGTATTCCATCGAGATGGCAGCAGCGACACGCCGAAACTCACGAAAAGGTTTAAAGGAAATATAAGTTACCGAGCTGCAAACTAAAAATTTATTGCTGTATATTCCAGCGAGGTGGCAGCAGCGACACGCTGCTTGACTTTTAGGGAGAAAAAAGGTAAAATATCAGTAGAAATAAAATATAAGCAAAGATCTTTTCGGAGGTAATTATTATGTCATTTAAAGAAGTATCGGTTTCCGACCTTTCCTTCAATCCCTTTACCAAGATAGGAAAGGAGTGGATGCTCATTACATCGGGCGATGAAAATAAGTGGAATACCATGACAGCCTCATGGGGATTTGTAGGCGTTATGTGGAATAAGAACGTTATTGAGACGGTTATCCGCCCCACACGCTACACCATTGAATTTGTGGAGAAGAATGACCTTTTCACCGTAAGCTTTTTCGACGAGGAATACCGCAAGGCGCTACAGTTCTGCGGCGCTCATTCGGGAAGAGACTGCGACAAGGCAAAGGAAACAGGTCTTACACCAATTTTCACCGACGGCACAACAGCCTTTGCCGAGGCTTCCATGTATTTTGTCTGCCGCAAGCTTTACGCACAGGATATGGATATCTCACTGCTTGACAAGGAGTGCCATAAGTGGTACGATAAGGACGCAGTGCATAAGGCGTTCATCGGCGAGATAGTTAAGGCATACGTAAAAGAGTAAACTTATGACCCTGTACAGCTGTGCAGGGTCATTTTGTCTGCAAAGAGCATTACGCTTCTGCGCATTTTACAAATTCACACTTCTCAGGGTCAAGATTTGGGTGTGTTTTCAGATACCGCCTTACATATGTCAGCGAGTAGAATTTTTTTGCCAGCCCCTTGTTTACCACCAGAAGCTTGCTGCTGTAAACAAATTTCTTTTCTCCGTCAACGTCCACCTGAATGATATAATACATATTATGTCTGCCTTTCTAAATATATTATGTAGATTATACCATTTTGCCGTCTGATTTGCAATGAAAAGCGTCCTATTGGCCGATTATTGGCACTAAAAGAGTTAAAGGGCGTTAATTTTTCATAAATTTCCTATAATATGAACATTTTAAAAATAAAAAAGAAAAGCCCCGATTAGCGTCGGGGCTTTGGCATATGCGGACAGGCCGCACAGCCTTAAATAAAACAAGGAAGATTACGAGTTGTTCTGCTGTCTGCATCAGCAAAACGAGGATATATCAAAATTCCAAAAGTGGAATATGATGTCTTAAACTTCGGGGAGACCAAATTCAAATCCCGCCGCACGGATATTGTCTATCACTTCTGGGAGAATCTGGCAGTTGGTCTCGGAAACGCTGTGGAGAAGATAAATTGCACCCTTGTGAGCCGCTCCCGATACCCTTTCAAGGCTCTGCGCCCTGTCAGGCTGGTCGTTCACGTTCCAGTCACAGTATGCAAAGCTCCAGACAAGCGTTTTGTATCCGCAGCTTTGTACCTGAGCCAGCGCTTTTTCCGAATACTCGCCGCAGGGCGGTCGGAAATACTTCATCTCATAGCCGTAGGTTTCCTTAACATAATCATGGAGCGACATTATCTCTTCCCGTGCCTCCTCATCGGAAAGCTTTGGGAGGGAAGCATGCTTCATGCCGTGGTTGCCGATGATGTGCCCCTCATCGATCATTCGCTGCACAAGCTCCTTGTTCCTCTTGGCGTAGTCACCGGTGAGGAAGAAAACCGCCTTGACGTTTTTCTCTTTCAGAGTGTCAAGTATTGGCGCTGTGAAGCCGTTTTCATAGCCCTGATCGAATGTCAGGCATATCTTGTCGCCGTCGGTAACGGCATATGCACTATAGCTGCCGAACTGTTCATTGAACATCATTGCACCAACGGGGCAGTTATTATCATCTACCTCACGACCCTGACCGTATCCGCAAAGGGTATTGTCAGGCTCCTGAGCCGAAACAGCACTGCATGGCAAAAGCATCATCACCGCAGACATAAGGGCTGCTGTCGCCGAACGTATCTTCAATACGCATACCTCCTTTCAGGCAGGATATCTATCATAATAACGCATAAGCGTTTGATAGAAGTATTCCCGCAGGAGGGGACGGATAACCTCGGAGCATTTTGCTTTTACAAGATTATTATACCATCTTTAACGTAAAATACCACTACAATTCGGTTACATTTTGGAACAGATAATTTTGCCTGTTTTAATGCCGTTTTATGGTAAAAAACAAAAACGGCGCATGAAAACCATGCGCCGCAAGCTTTCTTTTTACGCCCCGAGATAGGACTTAACAAGCACCTGCAAAAGCTCATCTCTGTCAATATGACGGACAAGGCTTCTCGCATTGTTGTATGTAGTTATATAGGTAGGGTCTTCGGAAAGAATATAGCCTACGATCTGATTTATGGGATTGTAACCCTTTTCTTTAAGTGCATCGTAAATAAGCGTAAGTGTCTTTTTAAGCTCAGCCTCTTTATCCTCATACACGGAAAAAGTCATGGTCTGCTCATTATTCACAGGTCAGCACCCCTTTCTCAAATCTAAAAAATTTTATATTTGTATTATAACCTAAATTTCTGCAAAATACAAGAGCTTTTTATAAATTTCATATTTTTTTAATGCGCTTCTAATTCTTTCCGCATTACATTATATTCGCCTTGACGGCAGATATTCATATAACTTCTTTAAGAATAAGATATGCTACCGTTGCAAGGGAGTGAGCCTCAACATAATCACGGTCGATGATATAATTGCCTGTTTCAAGCATCTTTTTAAGCTCGGAAACTCTCTCAAAGCCCTCAAGAGCCTTCTGCTTGTCGGGGATAACGAAATAGGACTTCTGCATGATGTGGCGTATCTCTGTTCTGATGCCGTGGGGGATAGGCACTGCGTTGGGATCCTCACTGAATACGCAGGTCTCGGGCATATCGTCCTTTTCAAACTTTCGTGTGATATCCTCAGCGGCTCTGTGACCGAATACCAGCGCTTCAAGCAGGGAGTTGGAAGCAAGACGGTTGTTTCCGTGAACGCCTGTGTGAGAGCACTCGCCGACAGCGTAAAGACCGTTTACGGAGGTCTCCGCATTGATATTTACGTTTATGCCGCCCATAAGGTAGTGCTGGCAGGGGAAAATGGGGATAAGATCCTTAGACATATCAATACCCTGGGTCATAAGGAAATCGTATATCATGGGGAAGCGGTTGCTCAGGTATTCCTTGCCCTTATATCTGATATCGAGATAGAACTCGTCGCTGTTTGTCTTTCTGCTTTCGAGAATAATGGAGCGGGAAACAACATCTCTGGGAGCAAGCTCAAGGCGTTCGTCATAATTGTGCATGAAGCGTTCCTTGTTGCAGTTGAGCAGATATGCGCCCTCGCCTCTTACGGACTCGGAAATAAGGAAGCACTCTCTTGACTCCTTGTTGTTGTATGCGGTGGGGTGGAACTGGATAAGGGAGAGGTTCTTTATCTCAGCGCCCATTTCATATGCAATGGCGATGCCGTCGCCTGTTGCGATGGCGGAGTTTGTGGTGTAGTCATATACTCTGCCGATGCCGCCTGTTGCAAATACTGCAAACTGGCAGGTGTATTCGGTATGAACACCGTCCTTCAGGATATCAACCGCAAAACCGCCGTTTACTTTCTTTGCACGGCAGAGAAGAGCGTTGTCAAGAACGGTAACATTGCTGCGCTTCAGAACGGCAGCTCTTATTTTTGCAGTTACCTCTGCGCCTGTGGAGTCCTTGTGGTGGAAGATCCTTCTGCGGCTGTGACCGCCCTCGAGGGTACGGTTAAGCTCACCGTCAGCGTCCCTGTCGAAATCCACGCCGATGTCAAGAATGTGCTGTATCTCCTGAGCAGCCTCGGTAACAAGCACCTTTACGGAGTCGGGGTTGTTCTTGAAGCCGCCTGCAATGAGAGTGTCGTTTGTATGAAGAGTGATATTGTCGTCGTCCACGGGCTTGTAAACAGCAGCAACACCGCCCTGTGCCAGTGCGGAATTGCACAGATCCAGTTCACGCTTGCTTATAACAAGCACCCTGAGGCTTTCGGGCAGGCAAAGAGCGGTATAAAGTCCGCCGACACCTGTACCTGCGATAATGACGTCATAATTATTGGGAAGTTCCATGATCTTCATCTCGTTTTCAAGAGAAAACGATACTCCTTTCAATATGGTAAAAGCTGTAATACTGAGCATAGTCAATAAATATAGTTTTATTGACTATCGTTATAAAACGACAGCTGCCTATAATTGTTGATATTATACCATATAAATAGATTTTTTTCAATTACATTTTACACGTACTTTTATTTCCATTTAACGGAACAAATATGCAATTTGCTGAATTATCTGGAGAATATCAGTCAAAACTACTGTAATACTAATCCTCAATCAACCTATAGAACGATCAAAGATTAGTATAATGACATTTTTGAAAGGAACGTGTACATCATGAGCGAAAACATTCTTCATTTTGAGGAGAACAGCAGGCTCGTTCCCTCTGCGTCGGGGCAGCTGGATACAATGGGGGCGGCAGCGGCGGGAGCTGCCGTGGGAGCGGCCATGGGCGGAGAAAAGGGACGGATATGCGTTGCTCACAGTCCCTCGGCAGGAGCAGCGTCCCTTGCCATGGCTTTTGCTGCGGGAGCTGCTTCATCGGGCTGTGAATGTGTTTTCATGGGCAGCTGTGCCGCCACCTCTGCGGCGTATGCGGCGGGGATAACAGGCTGCAATGGCGGCTGTTATGTTCATACGGAGATAACCGCTTCCCTGGGGCTTTTTGCAGGGGACGGTCTTGACCTTTACCGCAGCACGGAGGAGCAGATAGAGCATGAGCTGACTGTTTCGCATTTGCTTCCCTACAGCCATTACGGCGCTGTTACGAATTTTGACGGGGCTGACCTTATCTATGCCACCGCAGTATCGGAGCAGGTCATGCCCTTTGAGGGCATTCGTGCGGATTTCTACAGTTCTTCCGAAAGGATACTTTCCGTCTGCGAAAAGATACTTGAAGGAAGAAACGACAAGAACGGCGAGCGTATAGCCTTTCGTATCAGCGGAGACGGCAGGCGCATTTCCGCCTATTCGGAGGAAACGGGCTATGTTTTCCGTGACAGGCTAGTCATGATATGCTGCATGGATATGTTTGACAGGGGAGAGGACTGCGCTGTCTGCGGTTCTGTTCCCAGAGCGCTGGAACAGCTGGCGGAAAGCTGCGGCAGGAAGATAATCAGCTGCGGGAAGAACATCTGCGATGATGAAAGCTCGCCATCGTCACAGTGCCTTGAAGCAAGGCGGCTTGCCTCAAAGCAGCTTTTCATGCACGACGGAATAGCTCTGGCATTCAATGTGCTGGAGGTGCTAAGGCGCAGGAAGATGACCCTTAAAGAGGCTGTCTCACAGCTGCCTAAATTTGCAGGGGTCAACAGGTATATCCCCGTGGATAAGCCCTCCGAGCTGCTGGAGAGGCTCAGCGTATCGACAGGGGGAGTGCTTACCGACGGCGACGGCGGCAGAGTTACAGTCCGCCCCGTAAGGACAGGCAAGGGCATTATGCTCAATGTGGAAAGCTACGCCCTTGAAGCCGCCTCCGAGCTGTGCGACTTCTACTCCGAGGTGATAAAGCGCAACGCATATTGAAACACCTTACAAATAAAAAGCGGCTCCTTTGTGCGGTATTGCCTATAGTTTTTTGCGGATATATGTGCTATAATAATATGGGTTTGTTTCGATAAAAATAAGAGACCCGCAGAATATGTGTAACGCAAAGAGAGTGTATGCCATGGATTACAAGGTAAACTGGGACAGCGGCGGAGTTTTCGCTGTTCCCGATGCTGCCGCCGAAGCACTGAGACTTGCTTCGGGCAAGGCGCTGAAAGTTCTTATATATATGCTTAAATACCGCCGTCTCCCCGATGACCCCGACGAGATAGGAGTGACCGCCGAGGATATTGACGAGGCTCTTTCCTACTGGTCATCGGTGGGGGTAATTTACAGGAGCGGCAATGCTCCTCAGGCAAAAAGTCAGCCTGCGGCGCATGAGCCTGTCAGGGTGCTGGCTCCCAATCCCGAAACTGCTGTTCCTGCGGCTGCAATACCGGCTGCCGCTGTGCCTGCTGCGCCCGAAAAAGAGGTCATCAGACCGAGAAAATCACTGCTTCCCACTGAGATAGCGGAAAGAATAGCCGAATCTCAGGAGATAGCGCTGCTTTTCAAAAGCGCCGAGGGCAGCCTTAAAAGGGTGCTTACCTTTGACGATCAGCGGACTATCCTGTGGATATACGACCATCTGGGAATGTCTGCGGATATCATAATGATGCTCATAGCCTACTGCTGCTCTGTCGGCAGGACGAATATGGGCTACATAGAAAAAGCCGCCCTTGACTGGAATGAAAAGAACATTGCCACTCACGAGCAGGCGGAAAACGAGATACTGCTCATGCAGAGATCCTTTGCCTTTGAGGGGAAGGTGCAGTCACGCCTTAAAATGCAGAACAAGCTCACCGCTTCACAGAAAAAGTACATTGACGAGTGGGCACGCATGGATATGTCTGTTGACCTTGTGGAGCTGGCTTATGACAAGACCGTTGACGCAACGGGCAAGCCTGCGTTCCAGTACATGAACAAGATACTTGTGAAATGGCATGACAATAATATTACCGATATGCAGTCGGCGATAGAGTTTGATGAGCGCACCAAGCCGTCAAGAGGTCAGGCACCCCGTCAGGCGGCGCAGGGAAGAAGCACTGCTGCGGAAAAATCAGCGCCGTCCTTTGACCTGTCAGCCATAATGGAGCACGCCAGAAACAGCAAGCCTACTGTATAAATAAAGAGGAGTACACAAATGACACGTACAGAGATACGTCAGAAAGCCAACAGCGAAATGGAAAAGCGCCGTCTCAGGGCGGAAGCCGAGGCGGAGGCAAGAACTGCGGAGATATACAAAAAGCTCCCGCAGGTGGCGGAGATACGCCGAATGTTGGCAGGAACAGCTTCCGAGCTGTCTCAGCTTATAATCAGGCGGGGCAATAACTATAAGGAAAGCTTTGAAAAGATAAAGCAGAGCAATCTTGAGGGCAGCCGAATGATAAAGTCCATTCTCAGGTCAAACGGCTATCCCGAGGATTATCTTGAAGTTCACTACAGGTGCAGCGCCTGCAATGACACGGGCTATACGGATATGGGAATGTGCGACTGTATGAAGCGCCTCATCAACAAAATAGCTTCCGAGGAGCTTAATCGCAGTGCAAATATGCCCGATGCGGATTTTGCCCATTTCAGCCTTGATTATTACAGGGGCATCACCGTTGACGGCGTGGACTGCTACGCCAAAATGGCGGATAACCTTGATTTCTGCATCAAATACGCCAACGGCTTTTCCCATAATTCCAAGAGCATTCTTATGCTGGGCAAAACAGGCGTGGGAAAGACACATCTTTCCATGTCCATTGCAAAAGAGGTCATAAAGGGCGGCAGCAGCGTTATTTACGGTTCAGTGCTGAACCTGCTCCGTGAGATAGAAAAAGAGCACTTCGGAAGAGCCGAGGGGGACAGTGACACACTTTCCGCTCTCTGCGGCTGCGACCTGCTCATTATGGACGACCTGGGAGCGGAGCCGAGAACGCCTTTTTACGAGTCTGCGGTTTACAATCTCATAAACAGCAGAATGAATATGGGACTGCCCACAATAGTCAGCTCCAACTACTCCGTGGAGGAGCTTTACGACCATTACAACGAGAGGATAATCTCACGGCTGTTCGGCTTCTACGAGGTGCTGATTTTTGTCGGAAAAGACATAAGACAGCTGAAAAGACTTGAAAAATAGGGCATTTGACGGAATGCGGCATATGGGGGCAAATGCACAGATGGGTCGAATACTTCTGCGCCTTTACGCATAAAATGGCGAATAACCTTGAGTTACCGAGAGACATCTTGAAATACATAAATTTATCTCAGAAATGCAAAATATCAGCCGAATATTTATGGATATAAAATGTCCGAAATGTATTGATTTTTGCCAAAAGACGTGGTAATATATTGAACAAGGACTTATTTCCGGTGTCAGGAAATAGCGAGACATATATATTAACACTATAATTGCAAAATGAAAGGATGACTCCACGATGAACGAAAAGATCAAGGTAATTATCGGAGACGAGAGCAAGGAATTTGGCTGTATGCTGGCAAACTCACTGAGAGGAAGAGGCTTTTTTGCCGTTACCCGTGACAATGACGGTCTGCTCCTGCTGGAAGCTATCAGAAGTGAGGAACCCGATGTTGTTATAGTTGACAGCATTATCCCCGGAATAGATGCCGCCGAACTGATAAAGCGCTGCGACAGCTTTGTACATAAGCCCTTTTTCATCGTTACCTCCGCATACAGGAACGTTTTTGCGGAGCGCCAGATAATGTCCATGGAGAACGCATATTTCATGCTCAAGCCCTTTGACTGCGATATGCTGGTGAACGTTATCAGAAGTGCGGCGGCTATGGAAATGGCTCCCGGCGACCCACGCCTCAGCGAGGATATGGAGATGGTAGTTACCGAGATAATCCACCAGATAGGCATTCCCGCTCATATCAAGGGCTATCATTATCTCAGGCAGGCAATACTTCTGAGCTACGATGACCCCGATATGCTGGAGAGCGTTACAAAGCTGCTTTATCCCACAGTTGCAAGGCATTTTAATACCACTGCCTCCAGAGTGGAGAGAGCTATCCGTCACGCTATCGAGACCGCATGGGACAGGGGAGACCTGGATACTATCCAGAACCTTTTCGGCTACACCGTGAGTGTGGGCAAGGGAAAGCCCACAAACAGTGAGTTCATCGCACTTATCACCGATAATCTCAGGCTCAAATATAAGTCTGCTCAGGCAAGAAACAGCGCCGCTGCGGTGAAATAAGTTTTAGACCTCGTCTTCACAAGCATATGCGCACGTCTTTTCGGCAAATTTTGCCGCAGACTGCGT
>ENA-ORNF01001389-ORNF01001389.1-human-gut-metagenome-genome-assembly--contig:-NODE-1389-length-21261-cov-6.803452_pt1 | contig 21261 bp, 14 predicted proteins | sample MGYA00242110_ERZ509012 | MGnify/ENA primary metagenome ERZ509012 (study PRJEB26280, sample SAMEA2338714) | human gut metagenome | biome: human gut; feature: human-associated habitat; material: faeces...
TACCTCCTGTTACGATATACGGAATATGGTATCTGTATATCCTGCCCGTTCTCGGCGCCGTCGTTCTGACGATAGCCGCAAAAAAACGCGGAAAGTATGATTTCCTGCTGCTCCTTGCTTTTGAATTTTTCCTTCTCGCGTGGTTTATTGTTCCCGAGGGATTTAACAACATACCGTTCGAGCTGTCTGCATTGCTGTTCTACGGCATGATACTCTCGATCCCTGCCATCGCGGCATTCATCCTCAGCGGCATAGCATACCTGGTGATAAGGAATAAATAAGTACTAAGAATCAAAAAAACAGGTTCACATTTGTGAACCTGTTTTTTCATCACGCCGGCTCGTAAGCCTTGCCGGTGGGATTGCCGTCGGCGTCATAGTCGATGCACTCCATGAGCTTGGGATCGACATGGCTCTGGCGCTTTATCGTCATGCCGACGCCCTGATTATTGAACACCCAGATGTAGTTGTTCCAGACCGTCGGGTCTTTTTTCTTGAATACGGTAGTCTCGTTTATGCGGCAGAACTTTGCTCTGCCCTCGGCGGTGTCGAGCAGATCGCCCTCGCCGGTGTAGAACAGCTCGTCGCTGTATTTATATCCGTCCTGCTCCTCGATCTCCTTTTTCAGATCGAGCCTTTCGTCGTTTGTCATATCATGGCCTCCGGTTGAGTTTTCGCTAATTGTATCACGATATCCGGCTCCTTGCAAGGGGTGAAAGCTGACACATTTAAAAACTAATTGTCCTATTACTGTTGACCGGGATAAAAAAAGTTGGTAAAATAAATATTATTAAATTTCAGAAAGAGTAACGCCGCGCCGCGGCCGAAAGACAGACAGAGGTGTTTTTGTGTATAAAACTATTATCGTAGAGGACGACCTGATGGTCTGCTCCATTCTTGAAAAGCAGCTGGGTAAATTTACCCAGCTTAGGCTTGAGGGCAATTACCGCCGCTGCGCCGATGCGCTGGAATATCTCAAACAGACGCCCGACGGCGCGGATCTCATAGTGCTCGACTATTTCATGCCCGGAATGAACGGAGTTGAGTTTCTTACTCAGCTGAGGAGGTTCAACACCGATGTTCAGGTCATCATGATAACCTCGGCAGACGACTATGAGGTCATACGCTCCGCCATGTGCTGCGGCATATGCGACTATATCCTCAAGCCCTTTAATGCCGCACGCCTCGAGAAGGCCGTGGCCAGATTTGATACGGTCATGAAGCTCGTCAGGACCACCCGTGTCTGGACGCAGGATAAGGTCGACACGCTCCTTTGCCCGCACAGGAACTATAACACCGATCCGCAGTCCGCTCAGGGAGGTGCGAACCCCGGCAAGATAAATAAGACGACGCTGGAGACGGTCAGAGGCTTCATGCGCGAAAATGCGGGAAAGAAAATGCCTCTTACCGAGATAAGCGACGGTCTCGGTCTTTCCACTGTTACCTCGCGCAGATATCTTAAATACATGCACTCTCTCGGCGAGGTCGGCATAACGCTCGACTGCAAGACAGGCGGCCGCCCGTCCGAGATATTCGAATATAAGGAGGGCGCAAATGTCTGAGATCAAATTCGCATACGCAGCGCACGGGTATGATTATGCCGGCGCCATAGAGCGCTGCGCGGGAGATGAGGAGCTTCTGCGAAGCCTTTTGGAGATGTTCCTTGCGGATACGAATTACGTACAACTAATGCATGCGCTCGATGCAGGCGATGTATGCAGCGGCTTTCAAGCGGCGCACTCGCTCAAGGGCTGCTCCGGTATGCTGGGGCTCACCGGGCTTTTCGACGCGATGAAGGGCATAACTGAGCCTCTGCGGCACGGAGACGCGTCTCAAGCGCTTGGATATCGTGTCGATGTCGAGCGCGAGTACGCCGCCGCGATCGACATGATAAAAAGCCTATGATTCTCCTTGGGTTGGCGGCATTTTTGCTGATGCTGCTGGGGGATATAAACGATGCTTTGTGGCATAAGAAAGCCATGCGCCTGTGCTTTCCGCTGGGGATTATTGTGCTTGCGGCAGCAACAGCGGCGAGACTGAGCTTTAAGGCTCCCGATGCCGCCTGGTGCGCCGTCTCAGCGGCTTTTCTGCTCGTTTTGCTTTATGCGCTGTTCGGCTCGTTTTCCGTCAAGGACGCATATGTAAGCCAGGAAAGCGGACGTCAGGTGTATGATAAGGGCTTTTACGCTTTGTGCCGTCACCCGGGTGTAATATTCTTTACGGGACTTTATTTTTCGCTTCACTATGCTCTTTCACTGCCATGGGAGGAAGTCTTGGCGTACGCGGTGTTTAATATGCTGCTTGCGGCATTTGAGGATAAGTGGCTGTTCCCGCGCTCCATAGGCGGCTACGACGAGTATAAAAAGCGCGTGCCGTTTTTGCTCCCGACCCCGGCGGAGATAAAAAAGATATTAAAAAGATAGATTTTTTCGGACGGAAGATATGACATTTCAACAGAAATTGCGTAAATTCAGTAAGCAGCAGCTTTGGAACGAATACTGCGGCTACCTGGATCTCAACATAAAAGAATATATGTACATTCAGCGCCGCCTCATGCAGGAGCAGATAAACTTATGGTGCGCGTCCGAGCTCGGAAAGAGCATATACAGGGCCGACGTGCCTGATAGCATCGAGGAGTTCCTGCAAACTATGCCGCTGACTAGCTATGAAAGCTATGCCGACGTGTTGTTTCGCCGTGACCCGGATACGCTTCCCGAAGCTCCGGTGATATGGATAGAAACGACATGGGAGGGCGGCCTGCGACCGATAAAGATTGCGCCTTATACGCGAAGGATGCTCGATTCGTATAAGCACAATATCATGGCGATGGCCATGCTTGTGTCGGGTCACGGGAAAGCCGACTTCAATATTCGTCCGGGGCACCGCTTCCTGTACGGCGGCGCGCCGCTTCCTTATGAAACAGGACTTATCCCGAGCCTCATGAACGAGGAGATGCGCTTTGAGTGGCTGCCCGACAGCGACGAGTATTCAGACCTCAGCTTCAGTCAGCGCATGAAAAAGGGCTTCAAAATGGCCTTTAACGGCGGCATAGACTATTTTTTCGCCATGGGCAGCGTCGCAAATTACATAACGGAGAATTTCGATAAGCAGATATCCTCGGGCGGAGGCGGCGGGGGGGTGCAGATATCCCCGGTCATCGCTGCACGGTATATAAAGGCAAAATATAACTGCCGAAGGGAGCATCGCAAGATACGTCCGGTAGACCTTTTCCGCATAACGGGCTTTGCGTGTACCGGAACCGATGGCAAGTGCTACCGTGATAAGCTCGCCGAGGCATGGGGCGTAACGCCGGTTGAGGTGGCCGCCGGAACGGAATCAACCTGTGTCGGCTGCGACACATGGGAGCAGCGCGGCATGGTGCTGTTTCCGGACTCCTGCTTTTATGAATTTATCCCGGAAAGCGAGATGCACAGGAATCTTGCCGATCCGAGCTGCACGCCGCTCACCTGCTTCATGGACGAGGTGCGCCCCGGCGCAAGGTACGAGCTCGTCATAAGCGTACTGCACGGCGGTGCGTTCATGCGTTATCGCATCGGCGATGTGTACAGATGCACCGAGATTGATAAGGTGACCGGTGTTCCGCGCTTTACATATGTAGACCGCATCCCGACAGTTATTGACATTGCGGGCTTTACGCGCATAACCGAAAAATCCATCACCGAGGTAATTCGCATGTCAAAGCTCGGCATAGGCGACTGGATAGCTGCAAAGGAGTATGACGAAGACAATACGCCGTTTCTGCACATATACCTTGAGGTAACTCCCGAGGCAAGGGCAAACGACGTCGTAACAAAGCAGGTGCTCACCGAGCATCTGTCGGTGTATTTCAGATATTTTGACAGCGATTATAAGGATCTTAAGAAACTGCTTAACATAGAGCCCCTGCAAATAAGCATACTGCCGTATAAAACAATAGATAGCTTTGAAAAAAAGCAGGGGATTAAAATGAGCCGCATAAACCCCGATTCCCTGTGGCTCAAGGCCATGCTCAGCGAAGCCAGAACCGCAAAGTATACGGAGGAAAGAGCATGAACGTATCATACATATACATAAATATTGCGGCGTTTTTGTGCTTTGCGCTTATGTTCGTTGCCTTCTGCGCGGCAGAGCGCAGCCGTGAGATGCGAGCCTGGCTCATACTGCTGGGCGACCTCGTGCTGTGGACGGGCGGAACGGTTTTCATGCGCCTGAATGTTTTTCCGAGCTACGAATTCTGGTACTATGTTTCTCTGCTTGCACTGTTCTCCATTGCATTTCTGGTCTATAACTATGTCTACCAGTTTGCAAATGTGAAAAACAGCCTTGAGCGGATGATCTGGTTTTTCGGTACGCTCATCATACTGATTATTTCCGCGACCGGCTTTTTCCTCGCGCCGCCTAAGCTGTCAGTCGGCAGCAACGGCATGGCGGTATATACCTATGCGATGGACTGGAGGATCGGAATACCGACGGTATTTTTCATGTTCATTGTCGGCTCCATACTGAAGCTGTTTCGCAGGATACTTGCTGCCAAAGGCAAAAAAGCCCCCGGAGTTGCCGAGCTAATAATAGGCTGCTTTCTTATGGCCATCGGTAATATCGTGCAGATACTCCCGGGAAATACCTTCCCCTGGGATACGCTCTTCGGCCTTGCATTTGCCATTTTGTTCATCCGCTCGCTTTATAAGCGCAGAATGTTCAACACAACGCCGGTCATTTCGAGCAGCATACTCATGCTCGTTTCGTCTGCACTGTGCGTAGGCGTAGCCGCGCTGTTTTTTGAAAAGATAGTTTCGCTGTTCAAAAAAATCGGCGGACATCTGGGAAGCCCGGAGATAGAGGCGTTCCTCTTTCTTGCCATTATTCTTTTTGCCGCCATATCCGCGTTCAGAAAGCTTTTAAACTCAATCTTTTCTGATGAGGAGCGCCAGGGCAGCAGAATAAAGCAGTACAGCGACAGCGTCTCCAAGACACTGGATATTGACAGCATACTGCGTCAGACCGTAAAGGTCATAAAAAACGAGATACATGTAAATCAGCTGTATATTTGTCTGCTGCAAAACGGAAAATACGTTCCGATGTGCAGCGCTATGCCATTGAAGCCGGCGGCGTTCACAATCGCGTCCGATCATCCCTGCGTAAAATACTTTGAAGAAGACGATTCGGGCAGAAACCATATAGTAATAAAGGAATTTGAAGCCGATTCCCTGTACAGATCCATGTGGGGCTCGGAGAAGGAGCTGTTTTCAGATTACGGCATCTCCTGCATCTGCGCTCTCAAGGACGGCAGCAGCGTCGTAGGACTTCTGCTGCTTGCCGAAAAGGAAAAGGGCGTGGGCTATACCTATGCCGATTTCTCGTTTCTGAGCACGGTATCTGCGATAGCATCCATCGCCATCAAAAACGCGGCGCTGTATGAGCAGGTTTCAGAGCGCGAGCACCTGTTTTCGAGTATGACCGCGTTTATACCGAACGTCATTCTAATCAAGCCCAAGGGCGAGAGCAAATATTGCTTTATAAGCGCCAACACCGAGAAGGTTCTGGGACTTCCTGCCGACTATTTTACCGAGCGCTCAGCCATACAGACATTGCGTGAAAATGTTGATAAGGAAACTGCCGAAAAGGTCGTATCGGCGCTGTCGGCATCCGACGGCAGCGGCGGATATATGGTAGATATCCCGTTTAAGACAGGCGACGGCAGAGATATTACGCTCAGATGCGCGTTTTCCCCCATTGTGACGGGCGGCATAAAGTCGCACTATGTCTGCGTCGCAACGGACATAACGCAGGATATTGAGGCGCAGCTCCTTCTGCGCAATTCCGTTGAGCTTGCGCAGGATTCCAGCCGCGCAAAGGGTGAGTTCCTATCGCACATGTCGCATGAGATACGCACGCCCATGAACTCCATAGCGGGTCTTACATATCTTGCGCGTGAAATGGTCGGCGAGGGACACGATGATGAGCTGCGCGATTATCTTAACCAGATCGATCAGTCCTCGCAGTATCTTTTGAGCCTGCTCAACAACATAATGGATATGAGCAAGATAGAAAGCAGCAAGTATGAGATAAACACAAAGCCCTTCGATATCTCCGTCGTGCTTGACGAGGTGTATTCCGTGTTCAGCGCGACAATGAGCACCAAGGGCGTAAAATTTATAATCAACACCGACGGGCTTAATGCCCCCAACGTCCTCGGAGACGAGCTTTCCCTGCGCAAGATACTCAATAACCTGCTGTCAAACGCAAATAAGTTTACAAAAGCGGGCGGCAGCGTGACTCTGATCGCTTCACAGAGGCTGATGAGCGAAAAATCGTCCATGCTTCACCTTGAAGTGTCCGACACCGGCGTCGGCATAAGCGAGGACTTTATCGGCCACCTCTTCGAGCCGTACACGCAGGAGCAGAGCGCAAACGGCGGCAGAGCGGCCGGCAGCGGCCTGGGCATGGCGATATGCAAGAGTATGATCGACCTCCAGGGCGGCACTATATCCGTAAAAAGCAAGCTCGGCGCCGGAACGACGTTCTTCGTCGATATCCCGTATCTGATCGGCACAGCGTCGGTCAGGGATACTGCGAGCGTCGACTGCTCGGCGATAAACGGACGGCGCATCATGGTAGTCGACGATGTCGCAATAAACACGACCATTACCTGCCGTCTGCTCGAGAGGCACGGCGCGGTCGTAGACTGTGCGGAAAACGGCAGGGAGGCGGTGGAGCTTTTCCGCTCAAAGCCCGATTATTATTACGACTGCATCCTTATGGATATCCAGATGCCGGAGATGAACGGCATAGAGGCGGCCTCGCGCATCCGCGCCTCCGGCAAGCGGTGCAGCCCGGTGATTCCCATACTTGCCATGACGGCGGACGCCTTCATAAACGAGCAGGGAGGAGCGCTCAGCGATTTCTCAGGCTATATCCTAAAGCCCGTAAAGCCCGATGAGCTTTACGCCAAGCTCGTCGGCATATTTGAAAATCAAAGAGGTATACATGCTTAGATCACTTTTCCAAAAAGGCCAAAGCGCGGTCAGCGCAATGTGGAGCAGCAAATACTATCTGCCGGTGCTGCTGATAATGGCAGCTGCCGCGACGGTAACGCAGACCTCGTTTGAGTGTATGTGCCTGTTTGTGCTCGTCGCTATTCTGATGCTTATATTCTGCGACGATATGATGTCTATTCTCGCACCGATCTGCTTCATTTTGCAGATATCGGTCGAATACTACAGGGACTATTCTCAGCTCGTGCCGTATATGATGTACGCGATAGTGCCGTTTACGCTGGCGCTTATATTTAACCTCATATACTATCGCCGCCCTGTGAGAGCCGGTATGCTCAAATACCCTCTCGCGGCGGTATCGCTTGCACTTATCCTCGGCGGCGTCGGGACAATTTCTGCACAAGATTATTTAAAACCCATCAGCATGTATTATATGATTGCCCTTGGGCTTGCACAGCTTGTGCTTTATGTCCTGTTCTGTACCCGCCTTGAGAATAAGCGCGATTATGACAGAGTCGAGCGCGTTGCTCAGACAGTCTACGCGGCGGGAATACTGTTCGCTGTTGTGATATTCAGCTTTTATATTCAAAACCTAGATAAATTCCTCGAAAAGGGCGGAGTGCTGTTTTATAAGCCGCGTAATTATTTGACGACGATGTTTCTTATGTGCTTGCCAATGACCTGCATTCTCGTTCGCCGCAGCAATCTCTATCTTATCGGCACGGCCTTTATGTACATCGCAATGGTCATGACCGGCTCGCGCAGCGGACTGCTGTTCGGCTCGGTGCTGCTTGTGATGTGCGCTATATACATTTACATTACCAACAAGAAAAGCCGCAGACTGTATAATCTGCTGTTCGGCTGCGCCGCGCTGCTCGCGGTGGCGGCGGCTGTCGTTATAGTGCCGGAGCTGTACGCCGCACGCATAGAAAACGCCGCTGCCGGCGATAAGACGCGCATAGAATTTATAAGGCGCGGCATAAACAATTTCCTCAGCCATCCCGTATTCGGCATAGGTATCGGCAGCACTAAGGATATTGAGATATTCAAGGCCTACGTTCCGGGAAGTCTTGTGTTTTATCATAATGCCGTTATTCAGGTCATTAGCTCAATGGGGCTTGCGGGTATCGCGGCCTACGGCTGGATATTTATCAAGCGCCTTAAAATGCTGTGGCAGGGCAGAAAAAGCACCGGAGTATGCGCCTTTGCCCTGTCTTACATCGGCATACTCATGATGAGCATGACAAACCCCGGCATATTCTGCCCGTTCCCCGAGGTGGGACTTCTGACGCTTATGTTTGCAATGATCGAAAAGGAAGAATCAATATAATAAATATGGAGGAAGAAAAAATGAAAAGAGGACTCAGTATCGTGCTGGTGCTCATGCTGCTTGTCTCGCTTGTGCCGCTCCCGGCATTGGCGGTCGGCGAAGGCTACGAGACCATCACAGGCAGCATCATGTTCAATGCCGGGCATGATGACATGGAGACGGATCACCCGTGCCCGTTCACCTACAGCGACGGCTACTTCACCGACACGGCGTATCGGTACAGGCAGGATCTTGCCGCGGTGACCATGGCAATGTGTCTTGCCTCCGGCAACGTCGCCGACCCCGAGCGCTACCGCGAGGGTCCTGCAAACCTTGAGGATTTCTTCAAGCAGATCGGCTTTTCCGGCTTCGAGGCAAACGCGGACTTCGTCACGCGTCCCGGCCGCAACACCTTCGGCGTCGGCATCGCGAACAAGGAGATCCGCGTAAACGGCGAGAAGTACACCGTCATCGCCGTCGGTCTGCGCGGCTGCGGCTACTACGCCGAGTGGGCGGGCGACTTAAACGTCGGTCTTGAGGGCGAGCACACAGGCTTTGCCATCTGCCGCGACAAGGCGCTCGACTTTTTGCAGAGCTATCTTGCAAAGCACAGCGAGATCACAGGCAGGATCAAGCTCTGGTGCACAGGCTACAGCCGCGGCGCGGCTGGAGCAAACCTCCTCGGCGGCGCGCTCGACGATATGTTCATGTCCGGCGCCTCCGTCGGCAAGAACGTCACACTCTCCCCGAAGGATATGTATATCTACACCTTTGAAGCTCCCAAGGGCGCGGATATCAACAAGGTCGGCGGCAGGATATACGAAAACATCCACAACGTCATCAACTACAACGACCTCGTCGTGCGCGTAGCGCCCGAGTGCATGGGCTTTGCCCGCTACGGCGTTGACCACGTCATGCCCTCGGCAAAGCTCGATACAAACTACGCCCGGCTGAAGGAGAACATGCTCAAGGTCTTTGCAACCTTTGAAAATGCTGGCAAATACCGCATTGACGACTTCAAATACGTCACCGTGACCCCGGGCGCGACCGCGGACAAGATCATCAGGAGCATCCGCGGCGACGTCATGACCCAGGGCGAATTCCTTGACATCTTCGTCGAAAAGCTCTTCACAGAGGTATTCACCACCCGCGCCGAGGTCTACGCCGCTCAGGACGACATTCAGGAGCTCGTCCTGCCGCTCATCGGCACCTATCCCGACCAGTGGGAGACTGTCAAGCAGAGCCTTGCGGTCAACGCCAAGGACAACATGGCGCGGCTCATATCGGCACTTTTAAAGGGCGAGGACAGCGCGGTCGCCGTCGTCGCCGACATATTCCTTGACACGATGCGCGACGCGGGCATCACCGAGTATAACGCCTCTCAGGTCAAGGAGATGGTGCGTCCGCTGGTCAAGATGCTCATGAAGATCGTGACCGCCTGCCCGGACGAGATGGCGACGCTGCTGTACAACATCGTCGGCATCATGAGCGCGCACTACGGTGAGCTGGGCATGTCGTGGATGCTGAGCATCCCGGCCGACTACATGAGCTCCAAGCAGTCGGGCGCCCCGTACGAGCCGCTGCCGTTTACCGACGTGCCCGACGACGCGTGGTACCGTGCAGACCTCGTCAATACCTATGAGCGCGGCCTCATAAACGGCACAGGCACGAACACCTTCACGCCGAACGCGATCGTCACCCGCGCACAGGTCGTGACGGTGCTCTACCGCATGGCCGGCTCGCCATCGGTCGTCGGAAAGACCTGCCCGTTCACGGACAACACCGCCGCCTGGAGCCGCGACGCGATCACCTGGGCTTACAGCACCGGCGTCGCCAAGGGCTACACCGACACGCGCTTTGCCGGCACCGACACCGTCACGCGTGAGCAGCTTGCTTCGTTCCTGTACCGCTACGCCGACAAGATCGTATCCGGCGGCACGCTCAAGGCGCCGATATCCTATGCCGGCACGTTCTCCGATGCTGGACTGGTGAGCGACTATGCCGTACCGGCCATGCGCTGGGCGAATGTAAACGGCATCATCACCGGCAAGCCCGGCGGCCTGCTCGACCCCCTCGGCGGCGCGACCCGCGCAGAGTTTGCCGTCATGATATCGCGTTTTGTGCAGCTGTAATATTGCCCTTGGCTCCCCTGCGTAAGGGGAGCTGTCGGCGCAGCCGGCTGAGGGGTCGCCGCTATCGGCTATCAGCTGTCAGCTATCTACTAAAACCAAGTCAACATAACATTTCCCAAATCCGCACTGCGCCGCAGTGCGGATATTTTCACGCCATTATGACAAGACACCTTGCTGTACAAAACGGCTCAAACCGTATATTTTGCGCCGCAAAACGACAATACCATACAATATGTATGGACGATGAACGAAAAAATCGTGAAAAACATCAATTTGCCATTGCATTTCTCATAATTGTTTAGTACAATAAAGTCACACGGGAAAGTGTGCCCATGGCATCTAATAACAAAAATGTAAGCTGCCGCGGGCAAATGGAATTGATTTATTTAAGGAGGAAAAACAATGAATGTAAGAAAACGCGGACTTGCGCTTTTGATGTGCATCTGTATGATCTTCACGCTCCTGCCGTTCTCCGCGCTGGCTGATGCGACAGCGAAGGATGGCGACATCGTCTACGGCACGTATGGCGATGACGGCAAGTGGCAGAAAGATAATAATCTTAATGATACAGAAACGTATCCATTATCTGGCAAAAACACGCTTACTTTAACCAAGAAAGCAACAAAAACCGGTGATAATACCTATCAAATCAACCTGAAGGTAGTCATGACGCAGACAACTTCCACAACACCTCCGGGCTCTGCGGCCACGGTTCTCGTTATCGACACCTCCGGCTCGATGGATATCTGAGCTACTTGCAACAAAAGCGATCAGGTATGGTTAGGTGGCCCATTAACTGGCTATTATGGTTATACTCATAAAGAGAATTGCAAAACTGATCATAGCGGCGAGGTTGAATATGAAGATACTCGCCTTGCGGCGGCAAAAGAAGCTGCAATTAGCTTTCTTGACAAATATAAGGGAAATACTGTGGATGCCAGCCGCTACGTTTCGGTTGTGGCCTTCAATACAATAGCAGCAAATGTTACTAAAGGCTGGCTCGACGTTTCTGTTCCGGCAAATTACACTGCCGTTGTAAATGCAATTAACGGCCTTAGCGCCAATGGCGGCACGAACTTGGATCAGGCTCTGTCCAAGGCAAAAGCGCAGTTCTCGGCAGATACGGTTAAGGACATTCCTGCTTCCGCAAAAAATGTTATTGCCTTGACAGATGGCTGCCCGACCTACTATGGAAACGGAAATGAACAGCACGGCTCTTACGGCTGTCCCGACACGAATAATACTACGGCGGCTACAGCCACGAAGCTTAAAGAAGTCGCCGGAGTCTACACTGTCTGCTTCGGCGCCGCTAATGAAAAGTGTTGGACAAAAGACAGTATTCATAAAGAAGGAGGATTATTTGGCATAGGTGAAGAAAAGCACAAAGATGACGGTCCCACTGTCGGCAATTTCTTGAAGAATAGCATAGCAACCTCAGCCTCCCATGCCTACAATGCGAGTAACACCGCCGATTTGATGGACGTTTTCAAGGCGATAACAAACACGATCGTTAACGGCCTTAAAAGCGGCACTGTTACCGACCCCATGGGCGATAATGTCTCTTTAGTTGGTACAGCGCCGAGTGGTTTTGCTACCAACGACGGCGGCAAGACCTATACATGGGAGCTTTCCGGCGCTCAGGGCGTCACGGCAGACGGCAAAACTACCTATACATATGAAACAAGCTACACTGTTAAGCTCGACACAAGCGGTGAGTTTGACGAGGAGGCTTATCACCCCCTGAACGGCAAAACGACCTTCACCGCAGGCGGCGAAACCTACAATTTCAACGTCCCCGGCGTCAAGGGCAAAGCTCCGACATATACGGTTACTTACAGGTATGCTAACACTGCTCCCGAGGGCGCAACTGACGTTACAACCTTGGGCGGAAGCTACAAGAAAGACGCTACCGTAACCGTCGCAGAAAAACCCAGTGTTGACGGCTGGACGTTCAGCGGGTGGAGTGTGGCAAATGATAGTCCGACCAAGCCCACTATCACCAGTGGCCAGTTCAACATGCTGGATGGCAACGTCGTGCTGGAAGGCTCGTGGACTAAACTTGAGGGCTACACTGTAAAATACATGTGGGGCGATACCGTTCTCGACACAAAGGCTGGTGCAGCACTGGCAGTCGGGATGAATACTCCTAATGAGTCTCCCAAGAGTATTGAGGGTTATACACCCAAATCAAATGATCCTAAAAGCATCACAATAAGTACTGATCCTAACGAGAATGTTATTATATTCGAGTACTACAAGAACGTAACCCTCACCGCAAACAGCAAGACTGTCGCTTACAATGGCGAAACGCAGAGCATAAGCGGTTACACTTGCAGTGTGGCTGGAGTGACATTTGAAGGAATTGAAGTCGGCGCAGAAGGTAAAGACGTCGGCGATTATCCTGCGGTATTCCCAGATGAAACAGTAGGAACTGTTGATACCACCGACAAGTACATAGTCGCTGTTGCAAATTCAGGCATGCTGACCATCTACAAAGCCACCGACGCAATGGCAACGATAAAGGCCACCAAGACGCTCGACAACGATGCTCCTGGCAGTGTTCAGTTCAGCTTTAAGCTTGAAAGCACTGACGGCAAAGATACGCGCACAATACCTAATGCCACTAACGCCCCTGACGGCAGAATTAAATTTGATCTGACTTATGATAAAGAAGGCACTTATATCTATAAGCTCAGCGAAGTAAAAGGTACTGATACCGGCATCGTCTACGACGAGACTGTATATTACGTTAAGGTCGAAGTGAAGCTCGTAGATAAAACATACAATGCTGAAGTAAGCTACTTTGCAAATGAAGCTTGCACGGAGCTGCTTCTGACTGATTTACCGACCTTCAATAACACCACCAAAACCGGCTCCCTCATAATCAGCAAGGTAGTTGCGGGCAACGCAGCAGATAAGAATAAGGAATTTACCTTCACTCTTACGCTGAGCGAAAACGGTGAGATCATGCCCGGCGAGGTCAAGTATGGCGGATTTACTTTCAAAGATGGTAAGTACACCTTCAAGCTCAAGAATGGTGGGGATGAGATATTCACCGGCCTGCCCGTTGGAACGACCTATACCATAACCGAGAGCGATAACAGCGGCTACACCGTAAGCGCAGAAGTCAGCACTACAGGCGGCTATGAGCCTATGAAAGTCACTGACAACGCGGTAAGCGGCACTATCATAGAGCATAATACCGATGTAAAGTTCACCAACACCAAGAACTCCACCCCCGTAAACCCCGGCATCTACACCGAGATCACCGTTGAGATAACGGGCAACAGCGACAGCGTGGTGTATGACGGTACGGAGCACAGCGTCAAGGGCTACACCGTGAAGATAAGCGATCCGCGCTACACGGAAAAAGACTTTACCTTCACAGGCAAGGCCGAGGCCAGCGGCGTGAACGCCGGCACTTACGAGATGGGACTCAAGGCCGAGCAGTTCAGGAACACAAACGCACTCTTCCGTAACGTCAAGTTCGTCATCAAGGCCGACGGCGTCCTGACCATCACCCCGAAGGATCTGACGATCACCGCCGGCAGCAAGACCGAGTACGGCCCGACGCCCGTGACCTGCGATGAGTGGACGGTTTCCGGCCTCGCGGCAGGCGACAAGGTCGAATCCGTCAAGATAACCGGCATCCAGTCCGTCCCCGGCTCGTCCCCGAACGTGCCCTCCGACGCGGTGATCAAGAACGCCAAGGGCGAGGACGTGACGAAGAACTACGCCATCAAGTACGTCAACGGCACGCTGACGATGCTCGAGGTGCTCAATAAGGAAGACCACTTCAACTACATCATCGGCACGCCCGAGGGACTGTCCCTGCCGACGGCAAACGTGACCCGCGCCGAGGTAGCGACGATATTCTTCCGCCTGATGACCGACGATGCGCGCGCGAAGTTTGATTCTCTCGATAATAATTTCAGCGACGTAGCCAAGGGCAAGTGGTACAACCGTGCGATCTCGACGCTTGCAAATGCGGGAATCATCAAGGGCGATCCTGCCGGAACCTACCGTCCGGGCGATCCGATCACCCGCGCAGAGATGGCGGCGATCATAGCCCGCTTCGGCGACTTCAAGGAGGGCGGCAAGACCTTCAACGACATCAGCGGGCACTGGGCACAGAAGTACATCGAGCTTGCGGCCAGCAACGGCTGGATAAACGGCAACCCCGACGGCACGTTCAAGCCCAACAATAACATCACCCGTGCCGAGACCGTGGCAATGATAAACCGCGTGCTCGATCGTCAGACTAAGGACGTGTCCGATCTCCTTCCGGTTGCACAGATGACCAACTGGAGCGATAATATGGACACCGCAAAGTGGTACTACCGCGATATGCAGGAAGCGACGAACAATCATAAGGCTGAGCGCGTAGGCAACAGCATTTATGAGAAGTGGACGGAAAAGCTCCCCGACATCGACTGGGCGTCCTACCAGATCTGATCTAAGCACAAACCTACTCAAAACCTCCGGCTTCGGCCGGAGGTTTTCTTATCTTGCCGATGCGCTGCGCGCGTGGTATAATATAATGTAAAACTGTTGCGAGGAGCGTAGCCTTGGATAAATTTATATTGAAATCTTCATACTCTCCTACGGGCGATCAGCCTGAGGCGATCGACACGCTCGTGCGAGGCATCGAAAACGGCCTTGACGAGCAGGTGCTCCTCGGCGTTACGGGCTCGGGCAAGACGTTTACGATGGCAAGCGTAATCGAAAGGCTCAACCGCCCGACGCTCGTGCTCGCGCATAATAAGACGCTTGCGGCGCAGCTGTGCTCGGAGTTCCGCGAGTTCTTCCCCGATAACGCGGTCGAGTACTTCGTCTCGTACTACGACTATTACCAGCCAGAGGCGTACATCCCGCACACCGATACCTTCATAGAAAAGGACAGCTCCATAAACGACGAGATCGAGCGTCTGCGCCACAGCGCAACGTCCAGCCTGTTTGAGCGGCGCGACGTGATCGTCGTAGCGTCCGTGTCGTGCATCTACGGCCTCGGCGACCCTATAGACTATAAAAACATGGTCATATCCCTGCGCCCGGGGCAGACGCGCAGCTTTGACGAGCTGCTGCGCAAGCTCATCGAGATTCGCTATGAGCGCAACGATATCGCCTTCGAGCGCAATATGTTCCGCGTCCGCGGCGACACGGTCGAGATATTTCCGGCCTACTCTAACGATAAGGCCATCCGCGTCGAGTTCTTCGGCGACGAGGTTGACAGGATAAGCGAGGTCAACGTCGTGACGGGCGCACCGCTTCGTTATCTGAACCACGCCGCGATATATCCTGCCAGCCACTACGTCGTAAGCCGCGACAAGATGGCACGTGCCATTGAGGATATCCGCGCCGAGTGCGCTGAGAGAGTTAAGTATTTTCAGGATAACGGAAAGCTTCTGGAGGCTCAGCGTATATCTCAGCGTACGAATTATGATATTGAGATGATGCAGGAGCTCGGCTACTGCTCCGGCATCGAGAACTACTCTCGAATAATCTCAAACCGTCCGGCAGGCTCGGCACCGATGACTCTGCTCGACTATTTCCCGAAGGATTTTCTGCTGTTTGTTGATGAAAGCCACGTCACGCTGCCGCAGGTCAGGGCGATGTACCGCGGCGACAGGGCGCGCAAGGAGTCGCTGGTCGAGTACGGCTTCCGCCTGCCCTCGGCATATGATAACAGACCCTTGAAATTCGAAGAATTTCAGGAGCGCATAAATCAGGCGGTGTACGTCTCCGCAACGCCCGGCGACTACGAGCGCGAGAGGGCGGGGCAGATAGCCGAGCAGATAATACGTCCGACGGGGCTGCTTGACCCGGAAATATCCGTTCGTCCGATCGAGGGGCAGATCGACGATCTGATAAGTGAAATAAATCTGCGCATTGAAAAGGGGCAGCGCACGCTTGTGACGACGCTCACGAAGAAAATGGCCGAGGATCTCACTGAATATCTCGGCGCGGCCGGCATAAAATGCCGCTATATGCACCACGATATCGGTGCAATAGAGCGCATGGAGATCATCCGCAGCCTGCGCCTGGGCGACTTTGACGTGCTTGTCGGCATAAACCTCCTGCGCGAGGGACTTGACCTGCCGGAGGTAAGTCTTGTAGCTATCCTTGACGCGGATAAGGAGGGCTTCCTGCGAAGTGAGACGAGCCTTATCCAGACCATCGGCCGTGCCGCACGCAATGCAGAGGGCATGGTCATAATGTATGCCGACACGGTGACGCGCTCGATGCGCCTTGCCATAGACGAGACGGAGCGAAGGCGTGCAAGGCAGTCGGCGTATAACGACGAGCACGGCATCGTGCCGAAAACAATCGTGAAAGGCGTCCGCGAGCTTATTGAGATATCCGGAGAGAGCGAGAGGGCACTGCGCCGCGCCGACGGCGTGAAGCTCACGAGAAGCGAGCGCAGGGAGCTCATAGAAAAGCTGGAAAAGGAAATGAAGGCCGCGGCAAAAATGCTGGAGTTTGAGCTTGCAGCTCAGCTGAGGGACGAGATAGTCCGCCTGCGCGGTGAGGTGAAATGATGAAACTGATGATACTTGACGGCAACAGTATAGTAAACCGGGCCTTTTACGGCATCCGCATGCTCAACGCGCCGGACGGTACGCCCACAAACGGCGTGTACGGATTTCTTTCGATACTCCGCAAGCTGCTTGATGATCAAAAGCCCGAGGCCGTATGCGTCGCGTTTGACCTCAAGGCACCCACGTTCCGCCACATGAGATACGAGGGCTATAAGGCGCAGCGCAAGGCGATGCCCGAGGAGCTTGCCGTTCAGATGCCCATACTCAAGCAGGTGCTTGACGCAATGGGAGTACTGCGCCTTGAGCTCGAAAGCTTTGAGGCCGACGACCTGCTCGGCACGGTTGCAGCCAAATGCCGTGACAGCGGCTGGGAGTGCCGCATCGTCACCGGTGATAAGGACAGCTTCCAGCTTATAAGCGACACGACGCATGTCTGTCACGTCAAAAGCCGCATGGGTCAGACAACAACGACCGAATACACGCCGGAGCTCTTTTTTGATGAGTACGGCTTTGAGCCGAGAAGCATCATCGATCTCAAGGCGCTCATGGGTGACGCATCGGATAATATCCCCGGTGTCCCCGGAGTGGGCGAGAAAACGGCGATGGCTCTTGTGCAGAGGTATAAGCATCTTGAGACTATATATGCCGACATCAATACGCTTGATGTGAAGGAGGGCGTGCGCAAAAAGCTGCGCGAGGGCCGGGAAAGCGCATTTTTGTCCTTTGAGCTTGCGACGATACACACCGATGCACCAATAGAGTTTTCACCCGAGGACGCTGTCTGGCAAGACAACTACAGACCCGAGCTGTACGACATTTTCAAAAAGCTCGGCTTTAACAAATTTATTGAAAAGTGGGGTCTGAGTGAAAGCGCGGAGAGCACGGAAGCGGCAAAGACGGAGCACATGCCGTATATTGAGGACGCGTCGTCGGACGATATCATGAGTGCCGTCAATGCTGCCGGCACTGTCGCCGTCACGGCAGACCATAGCTTTGACAGCCTTGAGATCTGCGATGGAAAGACAGTGTATCTTGCTCGCTGGAACGCTCTCGGTGATGATTACACGCGCCTTACGGAATACATTTTCTCTGACAAGGTGAAAAAAATCGGCCACAATGTTAAGAATCTCATGACGCAGCTTATTGCAGAAAAGCTGCCGATTGACGGCTTTGAGTACGATACTGCGCTTGCCTGTTATCTGCTCGACGCAACTGCCAGCGACTACGGCCTTAGCCGCATGAGCATCGGCTATTGCGGCACGGAGCTTGCTGGAGCGGAGGCTGTGTACAGACTGCGCGAATCTACGGAGAAAAAGCTCACGCAGCTCGGCATGACGAAGCTTTTTTATGACATCGAAATGCCGCTGTGCCGCGTGCTTGCCGATATGCAGGAGTACGGCTTCATGATAGACAGAGCGGCGCTTTCAAGCTTTGGCGAGAGTCTTACGGGCACAATACTCAAGCTCGAACGGGAAATATACGCCCAGTCGGGCTGCGAGTTCAACATCAATTCGCCCAAGCAGCTCGGTGAGGTGCTTTTTGATAAGCTCATGCTTCCGGCAGGGAAAAAGACGAAGACCGGCTGGAGCACGAATGCCGACGTCCTTGAAAAGCTGCGCGGCAAGCACCCGATAGTGCAGATGGTGCTGGATTACCGCATGCTGACAAAGCTCAAATCCACCTACGCCGACGGGCTTTTAAAGCTCATAGATCCCGACGGCAGGATAAGGACTAAATTCCAGATGACCGTCACGGCTACAGGCAGGCTTTCGAGCACTGATCCAAATTTGCAGAATATTCCCATCCGAAGAGAGCTCGGCAGCCACATCCGCGAGATGTTCATCGCCTCAAAGGGCAATGTCCTCGTTGATGCGGACTACAGCCAGATAGAGCTCAGACTGCTTGCGCACATATCAGGCGATAAGCACATGCAGGAGGCGTTTTTGTCGGGCGAGGATATTCATACGGTTACGGCATCACAGGTGTTCAATACGCCGATAGACGAGGTAACGACGCTACAGCGAAGCCGGGCCAAGGCAGTAAACTTCGGCATAGTCTACGGAATATCGGCATGGTCGCTCGCGCAGGATATCGGCGTAATGCAGTCCGAGGCCAAGGCCTATATGGAGGCATATCTCAATAAATACGACGGTGTGCGCGAGTATATGAAGACTATCGTCGAAAAAGCAAAGCAGTACGGCTATGTCGAGACGCTTTACGCACGCCGCCGCTATCTGCCGGAGCTGAAGTCGTCAAACTTCAACACACGCTCGTTCGGCGAACGAGTTGCGCTGAACATGCCCATTCAGGGAACGGCTGCGGATATAATAAAGCTTGCCATGGTGAATGTATATAACAGATTTAAAGCCGAAGGGCTCAAGGCAAAGCTGATTTTGCAGGTGCATGATGAGCTGATATGCGAGTGCCCCGAGGGAGAGACTCAGCGGGTTTCCGATATCCTGCGCGAGGAGATGAGCGGAGCGGCTAAGCTCAGCGTGCCGCTAACGGTAGACGTAAAAACAGGACACAGCTGGGCGGAGGCGCACTGATGCTGACTTATGAACAGGCAGGGGATGTTCTCGACGAGCTTGTCGATGAGCTTCCCGGAGAAATATTCAGAAATTTAAACGGCGGCGTGAGCTTCGTTGAAGACGCCGTGCGCGACGAAGACGGAAGATACACGCTCGGCATGTACTTTCACGATAAAATGGGGCGGCATATCGAGCTGTACTACGGCTCGTTTGTCGAGCTCTACGGCGATATGGACGACGAGACCTTCCATCGCCGCTTAAAAAGCACGCTTCATCATGAGCTTACCCACCATATCGAGAATCAGGCCGGGGACCGCAGTCTTGAGCGCTGGGACGAGCGTCAGGCGGAGCTGTGCGGCTTTAACGGCATAAACGTTAAAAGCATACTGTTTGTATGCGACGATAACAGCCTGTCGGCCGTCGCAGAGGCTGTCTTTAATTCCTCAAAGGGTGATTATTGTCCGGAGGTCATGGCCTATTCCTGCGGAATAAGCGCAAAGGATGAGATAAATCCGCGTGTAAAAAAATGCTGCGAGGCGCTGGATATAAGACTGCCGCACAGCTATGCCGTTCCTGTCACACGCGAGATACTCGAGCGCTGCGACGTTGTGCTGTGCATGACTGCTCTGCAGGCGCAGAGGCTGTCCGACGAATATCAGGATCTCGACGAGCGCATAATGTGCCTTGCCGATGAGGATATCTATCCGCCGACTCTGCCGATCGGCTGGAAGAAGTGCATTCTGCGTATCGAGGATGAGACTCTTGCCGTCATTGATGAGCTGCGCGAGGAGGACATGTGATGGTTCGCATTGTCGATACCCGCCCCGAGCACCTTGATGATATCCTGCTAATGGAGCAGCAGTGCTTTTCCGTTCCGTGGACGCATGAGCAGCTGATGGCTCAGTTGTCCGACTTCATGCACATATTCCTTGCCGCCGAGGATGAAAACGGCAGGGCAGTGGGCTATGCAGGGCTCATGTATGTTCTCGACGAGGGCTACATCTCCAATGTTGCCGTGTCGCCGGACAGACGGCGCGTGGGCATTGCGGATATGCTGCTGACCGAGCTTTATGAGAGGGCAAAAGCGAAGAAGCTGAGCTTTCTGACGCTCGAGGTGCGCGAGAGTAATATCCCGGCGCAGAGCTTATATAAAAAACACGGCTACACCGAGGTCGGCAGGCGAAAAGCCTACTACAGCCGGCCGAAGGAGGACGCCGTTTTGATGACTTGTTTTCTGAGTGAGGAAGAGAAATGAAAATACTTGCCTTTGAATCATCCTGTGACGAGACCGCCGTGGCCGTGGTCGAGGATGGGAGAAACGTTCTGACAGATCAGATATTCTCTCAGGCCGACCTTCATGCAATATATGGCGGAGTAGTGCCCGAGATCGCGTCCAGAAGCCATGTCGAGGTCATTTCGCGCCTTGCCGAGCGCGCAGTCCGGGCCGCCGGTATTGAAAAATGCGATATCGACGCAGTAGCTGTGACCTACGCTCCCGGACTTATCGGTACCGTTCTTGTCGGCCTTAATTTTGCGAAAGCCGCGGCCATGAGCCTCAATGTTCCGCTTATACCGGTGCACCACATAAAAGGTCACGTAGCTGCAAACTACATAGCCTATCCCGAGCTTGAACCGCCGTTTCTCTGTCTTGCAATATCCGGCGGCAATACGCTTATAATTGACGTGCGCAGCTACACCGAGCTCAAGGTCATCGGCGCAACGCGAGACGATGCGGCCGGCGAGTGCTTCGATAAGA
>ENA-ORNF01001398-ORNF01001398.1-human-gut-metagenome-genome-assembly--contig:-NODE-1398-length-21096-cov-4.515327_pt1 | contig 21096 bp, 16 predicted proteins | sample MGYA00242110_ERZ509012 | MGnify/ENA primary metagenome ERZ509012 (study PRJEB26280, sample SAMEA2338714) | human gut metagenome | biome: human gut; feature: human-associated habitat; material: faeces...
AGGCACCGACTGTATGCGGTATGCCTCGGCAATGTCGCCTGATTTGTCTACATCCAGTTTGATGATGCGGATGCTGTCGCCAAGGTCGGCTTTCAGTTGCTCGAGCACAGGATGCATCATTTTGCACGGTCCGCACCATGTGGCATAGAAATCTACCAATGTGAGTTGGTCGCTGTTGATTACGTCATTGAACTTTTCCATAACATTATTTATTTTTAAGTTTACAAATCACTTCGTTTCTTGGGTCAGCAAGTCTTCGAGAAATTCCGACGCGTCGGCCACACACATCTTGCATTCGCGCAGCATCTTGCCAGTGCCTGCGCCTTTCAGAAGCTTGCATTGGGTGGCACCGTTGCGTTGCTGGAATTTTTCCATTATCTGGCGCATTCCCCGAGCCGACTTGGCTTTGTCTTTGGTGAAAAGGCCATAAACGATGCCGGCTCCGATGAGAGCTCCGCAAGTGCCTTCCATATTGCCCATTCCCACGGCGAAACTGTTGCCTGCGTGTTTTATAGTCTCTTCGTCAAGCCCTGTGAAGTCGTGGTATGTGCAGCACACAGCTTGCGTGCAATTGTATGCGCCGCTTGCTTTTTTTGCTGATGCTGTTTCTTTTCTGCTTTCCATTTTCTGTTGTGGTTGTGATGATTCAACGGTGCAAATTTAAATGGTTTATTATAGATAAACGAATGATTCTGTCTATATGTTCATAGACGACGTCTATTGTGTGCGGAATAAAAAAACTCTCTCCATGAGTTGTGGAGAGAGTCGTGCTGTGCTGTTTTACCGCTCGTAGTTTACAAACGAGTATGGGTGAGGGTTGCGGTCGTCGGATTGATGATGCTCGCGCAGCGTCTCGCGCCATTCTTTCCAATTGACATCGGGGAAGAAAGCGTCGGCGCCGAAGAATGTCGCGTCGATTTCCGTCAGATACAGACGAGACGCGAACGGCAGCGTGGCGCGGTAAATCTGTTCGCCTCCGATAACGAAAACCTCGCCGTCTGACTCTGCCATGCGGAATGCGTCTTCAACCGACAGCGCCACTTCCACTCCCGGAGCGGAAAACTGTGGGTTGCGGGTGATTACGATGTTGCGGCGGTTGGGCAACGCGCCTTTCGGCAGAGAGTCGAAGGTGCGCCGTCCCATCACGATGGTGTGGCCTGTGGTCAGTGCCTTGAAGCGTTGCAGGTCGGCTGACATGTGGCAGAGCAGCCCTCCGTTTTTGCCGATCGCGCCGCCTTTTGCCACGGCGGCTATTATTGACAGATTTTTCATTGTCTTGAATGCGTTTTATACGGCAACGATGCCTTTGATGTGTGGATGCGGATTGTAGTCTTCGAGTGTGAAGTCCTCATATTTGAAGTCGAAGATGCTCTTCACGTCGGGATTGATGCGCATTGTGGGCAGCTTGCGCGGGTCGCGTTTCAGCTGTTCCTCCACTTGCTCGAAGTGGTTGGTGTAGATATGCGCGTCGCCGAGAGTATGCACAAATTCTCCGGCTTCAAGTCCGGTGACCTGTGCCACCATCATGAGCAGCAGGGCGTAGGAAGCGATGTTGAACGGCACGCCGAGGAAGATGTCGGCGCTGCGCTGATAGAGCTGTAGGCTCAGTTTCCCGTCGGCAACGTAGAATTGGAAGAATGCGTGGCAGGGAGGCAGGTTCATGCGCTTCAGGTCGGCTACGTTCCATGCGCTGACAATGATTCTCCGTGAGTCGGGGTTGTGCTTGATGGTTTCTATGGCTTCCGATATTTGGTCGATGAAGCCGCCGTCGTAGTCGGGCCATGAGCGCCATTGGTAGCCGTAGATATGCCCGAGGTTGCCGTCGGGGTCGGCCCATTCGTTCCAGATGCGCACGCCGTGTTCCTGCAGATAGTGCACGTTGGTGTCGCCGCGCAGAAACCACAGCAGCTCGTAGATGATTGATTTCAGATGGAGTTTCTTTGTGGTCAGCAGCGGAAAGCCGTCGGCGAGGTTGAAGCGCATCTGGTATCCGAACACGCTTTTCGTGCCGGTGCCGGTGCGGTCGCCTTTCATTGTGCCGTGCTCCTTTACGTGGCGGAGCAGATCCAGGTATTGCTTCATTGTATCGTTTGTTTTTATATTCCTTCTACATAAATTGCTTTCTCCGGGGTGGCTGGACAAGCATATTCGCATTTGCCGCAGCCCACGCATATGGCTTCGTTGACCTGTGGAATCAATGTGTCGCCGTGTTCCACCATGTCGATTGCTCCTACGGGGCATTTGCGGGAGCAGAGTCCGCATTCGGAGCCGTCGGTCTGAGTGACGCAGTTTTTGAGCACGAACTTTGCCTTTCCCACTGCGTGCGACTGTTTCTCGCCGAGACTTAGGGGCTTGAGTGCGCCGTCGGGACAAACCTGTGTGCAAAGGTTGCATTCGTGCAGACAGTAGCCGAGGCTGTAGTCAAGATGCGGTTGCAACATGTGGAGAATGCCGTATTCGGTTGCCGACGGGCGTATGATGCCCTGCGGACACTTGCTTACGCAGAGATGGCATGCGGTGCAGTGGCTCAGGAAGCTGTCGCGCGACGATGCCCCTGGAGGCACCACTGCCTTTTTCTTGGCGGGAGACTTGCCTTCTGTTATAGTCTTTGCCGCGGAGTCGGCTTTTGCCGCAAGCGTGCCTGCCACGGCGAGACCTACGAAGCCAAGGAATCGGCGGCGTCCGTCGTTGCCGGTGCCGAGGCTCTTTTTCTGGGCCGGGCTATAGGTGATTGCATTGTCGTGGCATGTCGGAATGCAGTCGAGGCACATCACGCAGCGGCTCATGTCGACAGTGTGGTTTTTCGCGTCGATGCACGAGGCCTTGCATTCAGCCTCGCAGCGCCGGCATCCGATGCAGAGCGATGTGTCGATTTGTATGCGCATCATCGGTTTGCGGCTGGCGAGCGACAGTGTGGCGCCGACGGGGCACACCGTGTTGCAGAATGTGCGTCCGCCACTGAATGCCATCGCGCCGATGGTGACAAATGTGATGCCGCCAACGGCGATGCCTATGGCTGACGGAGCGACAATGGCGCCGATCATACGCACAAACGCGCTGTAGGGGTCGAGTAGCGACGGTACTGCCGCGGCTCCGGCAATGCCGGCGATGATTGTGGCGGCAAGCACGGCATAGCGCAGCCTGTTGTGGGCAGCGCTGTAGCGATAGCGGCGTTTGGGTTTCTTTTTCAGCAGCTTGCCGATGCGTGCGCAGATGTCTTGAAACAGTCCCAAAGGGCAGACGGTGGAGCAGTAAACTCTGCCGAGCAGCGACGTGGCGACAAGCCAGAACGCCAGAATGCCGATGTTGAGCGACAGTAGAGCTGGCATCAGCTGAATCTTCGCGATGTCCGAAAAGCCGTGTGGGAGCACGGTTGTGGCAATCAGCAGTGTGAGCATGATGCCCAACGCCGCCGACAGCGTGATTCTAAGTGTTCGTAGTCGTTTCTTCATCGGTCGCATATGTCTTTTACGGCACGCTCGCGCGCCTTGTCGATGATCAGTGATATGTGTGCCATCTGCTGCGGGATGGCTATGCCTTGCGGGCATTTGCCGACACACTTTCCGCATCCGATGCAGAAAAATGCCGACTGCCGGTGGTCGAGCGGCTGCATTCGGCGCACGAATTCTTTTGCCTTTATGGCGAAAGCCTCGCTGGCGGTGTCGCCGTAGGCGTTTGGCAGCATGCCGTCGTCGATGAGCGCATTGTGGATTGTGAAATTCTGCGGAATGTTGATGCCGTAGGGACATGGCATGCACCGCTTGCAGTCAATGCAGTGTATCTTTGAGTTTGCGATAAAGGATTTCAGCGCGGTTTCCCATACCGCCGACTCTTTTTCCGAGAATTCTGTCCCGAGAGCCATCGCTGTGACGTCCTCGTCAAGCATTGTCAGGTCCGACGGGCTGTCGACCACCGTTGTCACGCCTTCCTGCCGGGCTGCGGCACGGAGAGCCCAACCGGCAATCGGACGGTCGGGAAACGCGCTGTAGAGCACGTCGGTGGCATCGCCGTTGAGCGCGCGCAGCATGCCGTCTTTGGTCGGATTGGTGGCAAACACGAGTTTGCCGGCGTCCTGAGCCGCAAAAATCGCACTGCTTTGCGCACCGTTCATCCGCAGGTCGTCGATGGCGTTGTACGGGAGACGGAAAAAGTCGAAGCGCCGGTCGGAAAGAAGGGCGTCGAGAAAGTCTTCGTCGCTTCCGATGTAGTCTATTCCGAGATGGCGTATTTTGCCTTCGTCAAGCATTTTGGTTAGAAACGCAAGGATGCCCGAGTCGGAATATTTCTCCTTATATATATCACTGCTGCCTATGGCTTGCAGCGAATAGTAGTCGACGTGGTCGGTGCGCAGCAGCTGCAGCTGCCTGTCGAAGACGGCTTTAGCCTCCGCCACGGTGTCGACGCTGAATGTGGGCATCGATGTGGACAGCATAAAAGAGTCGCGGTTGCGATTGGAAAGAGCCTCGCCGAGCATCCGTTCGCCGTCGCCGTCGGCATAAGCCCATGCCGTGTCGAAAAGCGACACTCCGGCATCGGCGGCGCGTTGGATGATTTTGATGCCTTCGGCTGCCATCTTTCCGCCAGTCTTTGGCATCGACATTGTGGATATTGCAAGTGGCGTAAAACCATTGTCCATGCGCTTCAGCATAGGCAGTTTGGCTGGCAGCCTCACGTTGCCTTCAAGCCGTTTCGGAGGAGTCTTGTCGCCGCAGCCGCCCACAGCGCCCGCCACTGCCAGTGCTGTCAAGCCAGCGGCGCTGCGCTTCAGCCATTTGCGCCGGTTCATTGTCACAAATTCTTTCTCCATATATGCAAAGGTAAGGAAAAAGTTGAATATGTCGGAATTTTTATCACATATGCACATCGAGCCTCTTGGGCAGAGAAGTGGGGATGCGGATGTAGCCCGACGCCCATTCGCCGCTCCATGGCGCCTCATAATAAAGGTGGTAGCGTCCAGGACGCAGTGCCTGCAGGCAGGAGAAGTGAATGTCGCGGTCGGTGTGGCATATTTCCGCCAACTTGTCGTCGGCCTTGCGCTCGATGATTTTTATGTCGTTGTCAATCACCGTTATGGCGCAGTTCACTTGGCAGTCGGGTGTGTCGAGATGCACACCGTGACGTGTCCATTCAAGCCGCCCATCGCTGTCGGTTGTCATCACGATGCCGTCTTCGCCGCTTGGCTCGTTGGCAACGCCGCGCGCAAACAGTGTCTGAGCCTCGCCTTTGTCGGCAGGACGCGCCATCAGTGCCACCAGCGCTATCGCCACGGCGAATGCGATGACGTAAAACTCAAGCGAACCGATGAATGCAAGCAGTATCATTTACTTGTGGATTTATTGTCGGGACAGGTGTATTGTCCTTTGCCGTGGGTGCGCCTGCCGAATGCGACGGCGTGATGCGGGCAGGTGTGGTAGCAGGCGAGGCAGTTGAGGCAGTCGCCGTGCCATTGCGGCTTATGGTTGGAGATTGTGATGTTGGCGGTGGGGCAGGCGGCGGCGCATCGGCCGCAACCCACACAGGCGTCGGTCGTGGCAAACGGTGTGTCGTCGACGTGGCGCATGAACCATGGGTAGATTATGCGCGATTTCAGCCATGCGACGCTGCCGTGGTGTGTGAAGTCGCCCTTCTCCATCGCCTCGATTCGCCGGCACAGGGCGTCGGCCGCTTGCGGGACGGCGGATAGTTTGCGCTGCTCCACTTCAGGCTTGTCTACGTCGAATCCAGGGAAGATGACGTAGGTGTTGGGCATCTGCACGGAGTATGCCGCATCGGCAGTCATGCCTTTCGCCTCCATCACCTCGCGCCATTGCCTGGCGGCAAGTCCGCAATCGTCGCCGCACGTTGCCACCATGCAGCAGTATTGTGGACAGCCGTTGACGCGCAGACGGGTGAGGAAGTCGGCAAAGCCTTTGGGCAGTCCCCACGAGTGTATGGGGAAGACGAAAACGAGCTTGCCGCCGTCGATGCTGACCGACGGCTCTGCGGCGCGTAGCAGCGGGCGGAGGTCGACGACGTTGTCGACGAGACGTTCTGCCAGCAGCTGTGCCACACGCCGGCTGTTGCCCGTGCATGAGAAATAGGCTATCATCAGTGTACGGTCACGAGGGTTGCGCCGAAGCCGTATTCACGGAACGAGGCGTCCTGCGCCTCGCAGTTCTTGTATTTGCGTTTAAGCTCGTCGAGCACCGCCTTGCGCAGCACGCCCTCGCCCTTGCCGTGGATAAACACGATTTTCTGACCGTGGCGGTTGGCGTTTTCATCCATCACGCGGCGGAACTCGCGCAGCTGCACATCGAGCATCTCGCTGTTTGTCAGCCCGGCAGTCGAGTCGAGCAATTCGTCGATGTGCAGGTCTACTTCGACAATATCGCCTTTCTTGTGCTGTTCGGGCTGATGCTTTACCACGGGACGGCGAGCCTTGTCGGCGGCTTTCTTCTCGCGCATGGCGCGCTCCAGCTCTCCGCTGTCAATCACCATCTGGCGTTGTGGCACGTCGTTTTTCACAATGTCGTAGGCAATCACGGGATTGTCGAAGTACATGTTGTCGTGGAAGCAGTGTGTCTTATAGAATTTTGTGGCGTCAAGACGGAACTCCACGGCGGCTGGGTTCTTCAGGCGGAACGCCTTGTCGCTCTTGAATGCCACATACTGCACAGCCACGCGCTCGCGTTCCGGCAAATCCTCATGGCGCAGCTCCTCGAGATGCACCTGTATGTTAGGCTCAACGATGCCCGAGAAGCGGCATGTCCATTCGCGGCTGTCGCCACGCGTGGCATATACCACGTATAAATAATAGTTGCTGTCGTTGACCAGATAGGCGTCGAAAGTTGTGGTGTTAAGATGCTTCGCCTCGCCAGGCTCATAGCCGAGCACCACGTTGAGCACATCGCCGTCGGCGGTTTCCACCACCGGCACGTTGTTTTCCGACACTTGCGGCCTGGGCTGCGGCTTTGCCACCGCCGGAGCTTCATATTTGCTCGGCTCGTTGCTGCCGAACTTCTTTTTCGGCACGATTCCGCCGTCGGGGTCCACTACCACGCATTCGCGGATAAGAACCGGTGTTTCAAAGCCGTCGGGCTCTTCAACGTATGCAATCTTGTCGTCTATTTTTGTAACTTTTCCGCCACCAACAGCGTTGAGGTAGCGCACGATGTCTCCAACTTTCATAACTTTTTCTCTTTAATGTGTACAAAATTAAGCAATCTTCGCCAAGAAATTTGAAAAAATGACGCAAAAATTTGCACAGCAGAAAAAAACGGCATATCTTTGCACCGCTTTTGGGACGATGAGTCTCATTGGTTAGGATTGTCTTATGGTGTAATGGTAGCACTGCAGTTTTTGGTTCTGCCTGTCCTGGTTCGAATCCGGGTAAGACAACTTGAAAAAAGGATTGCTTCGGCAATCCTTTTTTTGTTTCCATACGTCTCGCTGCGCCGCCGGCAGAAGCACGCATTTATGAGTTGAATTACCGGAGATTTGGCAATTGTGAAAAAATGTATGTAATACAAAAATAAAGTTACAAAACGCGAAAAAGGGAAGCCAATTTTCGTTTGATATGGGAAAAAGAAAGTAAGTTTGTGGTGCGTAAAATGCCCGTCTTGGAGGCGACTTAAGCCCTATTGTAGAGTTTTTGAGTGGAATTTGAGGCGTAGTGTTAAAAACGTGCTGTTGGGAGTTGAAAAATAACGTTTGTAAACTTAAAATTTAACAACCGGCGGTCAAAAAATTAGAGAGAGATTAAACCTTTTATAAAACTAACAAACTGTAATTATGAAGAAACAGCTATTGCTACTGTTGTTTTCCCTCTTTGCGGTTATGGGTTATGCCCGCACGGTGACCGGTGTGGTTACTTCGGCGAGCGACAAAGAGCCCATTATTGGCGCGTCTGTGCAGGTGCAAGGCACCACGCGTGGCGCTGCTACCGACCTTGACGGAAAATACACGCTTGAGGCTCAGGACAATGACGTCCTTGTGGTTACCTACGTTGGTATGACTCCGCAAAAAGTTAAAGTCGGCGGTCGCGACGTGGTTGACATTGTGCTGCAAGAGAACTCACAAGTTCTTGAAGAGGTGGTTGTAACCGCCATGGGGCAGACACAAGAAAAGAAAAAACTGAACTTCGCCGTTCAGTCACTTAACGCCGACGATGTGTCGGCAGGACAGAGCGCCAACTTTGCAAACAGCTTGCAAGGTAAGGTTGCCGGTCTGCAAGTGTCAACCGGCGGTAGTTCGCCTAACGGTTCAACTCAGGTGATTATCCGTGCCATTTCGTCAATCAACCCCTCGCAGAACAACGAGCCGTTGGTGATTGTCGACGGTATGCCTATCCGTGGCAGCGGCTCGAGCCTTGGTGACTTGAACCCTAACGATATTGAAAACATGAGTGTCCTGAAGGGTGCGGCTGCATCAGCCCTCTACGGTCAGGAGGCTGCCAACGGTGTCATCATGATTACCACAAAACGTGGTCAGGAAGGCACAATGCAGGTTACTGCAACTGGCGGTTGGGAAATCTCAAACGCTATCCACACTCCGAAAATCCAGAACCTCTATGAGGCTGGCGGCGGCGGATTCTATTCGCGCAACGCTGCAAGCGGTGGCTGGGGTTCATACCTCACAAGCGAGGACCGCGTATATGATAATGTGGGCGACTTCCTCGGCACTGGATTCCTGCAGAAATACGACCTCTCTCTGTCGGGCGGCAGCAAGAAATTCAACGCTTACGCTTCTGCAAGCTATATGAACAACGAGGGTATGGTTCCTAAGGATTACAAGAACCGTCTGAGCGTGTTTGTGAAGACCGACTTCAAGCCGTCTGACCAAGTGAGCGTTCAACTCTCTGCCAACTTCGTAAACTCAAAGAGCCGCGGATTCGGCAACAGCATGTCGTCAATCTACGCTTGGCCTATTAATAAGGATATGTCTGACTACGTTACTAAGGAAGGCCGTCCTAACTGGTGGGCTCTCTACGACAATTGGGACGACCGCGAAATTCTTAGCGACGCAGGCCGTATTGTAGCAACTGTTTCTCCTTACTACGGTCGCTACTACGACAAGAGCGAGACTGAGGCTACCCGTATGATCATCAACGGTCAGGTAAGCTACGAGCCAATCAAGGACCTCGTGTTTACAGGTAAAATCGGTTACGATAAGGGCTACTCTAACTATGAGTCGTATGCTGTGTCTCGTTTTGTAAAGACCGACTTCGAGGATCCTGAATCTGACGCGTTCTCAAACTATCAGTATAAATTCGGTTCTTACTCGTTCCAGCCTTCAAACAGCTCGCAGCTCACTGCGCAGATCGTTGGTACATACAAGAAGACTTTCGCTCAGGACTACACGCTCAACTTATTGGTTGGTGCGGAATATAAGGAAAACAAGGGTGTCGAGGCATCGTTGGCTGGTCAGCGCTTCCTTCTTGAAGGCGACTTCTACAGCTTCATGAACACCGACCCAAGCTTGTTCTCCAAGGTTGGCGACTACAAGATGTCGTTGTCCCACACGCGCAAAAACAAGTTCGGTTACTTCGGCGAGCTTCGTTTCGACTACAAGGGTATGGCACAACTTTCTGTGACAAGTCGTTATGATGGCTCTTCAACGTTGAAACAGGTTGACTGCACATATTTCTACCCATCGGTAACCGGTGGTTTGATTTTCTCTGAGTTGTTCCACTTGAGCAACAAGGTGTTCTCTTACGGTAAACTTCGTGGTAACTGGGCAAAGGTTGGTAAGGACGCTCCTGCCTACCGTTTCACCACAGCTTATAAGAACTGGGAATTGTTCCCTGACGGTGGTTGGGGTGTAGACGCAACAAATGCTGTTGCCACTACTCTTGAGCCTGAGATGACAAGCTCTTGGGAAGTTGGTGCCGACTTGCGTTTCTTCGACTCTCGCACTCGCTTGGATGTGGCTTGGTACTCTACCACTGTCGACAACCAGATTGTACAGGTGCGTGTGTCGCCGACGTCAGGTACTATCCTCCAAACTCGTAACGAGGGCTCTATCGAGAACAAGGGTCTTGAGCTTACATTCGGTCAGGACATCATCCGCAATAAGGACTTCAATTGGACTGTGAACGCCAACTTCTCGTTCAACCGCGGTAAGGTGGTTTCGCTTCCTGAAGGTATGTCTGAAATCCAGGGAACTCAGTATGGTGACATCTTCCCTACGGCTTATCTACACGAGTCAACGACTGCAATTTCGGGTAAGGACTATCAGCGTACTGCCGACGGTCAGATTATCTGCGACGAGTCTGGCTATCCGCTCATCAGTCCGGCAAAGGGTAACTTGATCGGTAACCGTGAGCCAGACTTCCTGCTCGGTCTCGGTTCCAATTTCCGTTGGAAAGACTTGACTGTTGGTTTCTTGTTCGACGGCCGTTGTGGCGGCGACGTTGTAAACGTTACACGTCGTGGCTTGAACAGCAACGGTATGGAGGCTTTGATGACAAAATACCGCAGCCGCGAAGTGCTCGTGAAAGGTGTGGTTAAGCAAGCCGACGGAACTTATGCTCCAAACACCACTCCGGTGCTCTTCGACAGCAACTTCGTCAACAGCTACTATAATGCAGTGTCTTCAAACTTCATCGAGGACGGCTCTTACATCCGTTTGAGCTACGTGACTGTGGGTTACGACCTCAGCCGTTTCCTTTCGAAGAAATGCCCGGTTAAGGGTCTGAAGGTTTCTGCAACTGGACGTAACCTCTTCCTGCTCACCAAATACACCGGAACTGATCCTCAGATCCTTGCCGGTACAGGTGGTGGTACAGGTGGTGCCGGTATTGACAATTACAGTGTGCCGACTGCACGCTCGTTCAACTTCTCACTTAGTGCTACATTCTAAAAAACGAGGAACAGTATGAATAAATTCAAAATAATGGCATTGTCGCTGCTCGTTGGCGCCCTTGGCACCAGCTGCGCCGATATGCTCGATGATAACGTAAGTCCTGACAAATCGAAGGGTATCACTGCCGAGACAGGACTTCCGACAATAGTCTACTATGCGGCACAGATCAACTACGACCACGCCGAATACTACATCTACTTGTCGCAGTGCCTCACAACAACAGGCAAATCGTCTACAGGTTCATTTGGCTACAAGAACGGATGGGAATTCTTGACTATGAACCGTCACCCGCAGTGGCGCCGCCACTACTATGACATCGGTCGCAACGTGAACGAGCTGATGACGAACGCTGACAATGTGGGTTCGCCAAACTACAAGTTGATTGCACGCGCAATCCGCTTGATGTCGACTCAGCTTACAACCGACGCTTTCGGCGATATGCCTTTGAGCAACGCCTACAAGTCGAACTCGCCTACTTACGACACTCAGGAAAGCATCTATGCTTGGATGCTCAACGAGTGCGACCAGTTGGCTGCCGATTTCGAGAATCCTGAATACACTCAGGCTCCGGGCAACCAGAACATCACAAAGAAACTTGACCGTGTATACGCCGGCGATCTCAACAAGTGGAAAGGTCTGGTTTATGCAATAAAGGCTCGTCTGTTGCTCCGCAACATTCCTAACGTTAACACTTCAGCCGCTACCTGCGACGCTATCATCGCCGCAGCCGACAAGGCTATCCAAATTTGGCAAGCCGACCCGATGTACGGCACATTCTTCGGCAGCGAGCCTCGCTACAATTTCGACGGCGGCACGAGAACGCAGAACTGCCCGTGGAGCGAGCCGAATCCATACGTTGGCGATTGGAAAGAATCGCGCCCAAATGACTTGACTGACGCTGTGCCTTCAAAGTTTATGCTCGCCGACATTATGGGGGTGTTCAATCAGAGTGATGCCACAAATGCCGGTAAGTTTGTTGCACGCCGCGGCTATGCCGACGACCCTCGTGCCGCTTTGCTTTTCACTCCGCGCACAGGCCCTACATCGGCAACCAATGGCGAATCGACTATCAAACTCCGCTGGTTGGAAAACAACATCGGTGTGCCTAACTCGAAGTTTACAAAGAGCGCTTATCCTAATCTCTACACTGGTGCTTATGCAGGCTCTCCCGATGCCTACGTGCCTTTGTTCACAATGGAGGAGCTTTACTTCATCAAGGCTGAGGCTTACTATTGGAAGGGCGACAAGACAAAGGCCTGCGAGCTTGCAAAAGAGGCTACACGTGCAAACATCGAACGTCACCTCGCTGCTTTCCAGAAAGCACATCCAGAAGTAATGTATCCTGGCAACATGACTGCTTCCGGTTATGTGAAACTTGATGCCCGCGACAAAGATGGCGATTTCACAAAGTCTAAATATTACTGGGACGCTATCGTCGATGCATTCCTCGATGATGCTACAATGCCTGAGAAGGATGAGAATGGCAAGAGCAACCCACAGCGTGTAAGGGGCGTGACCGACCCTGCGACAAAGGGTAACCATCACTGGTTCTTCAACCCGTCTGAGTTCTCTTTGAGCGACTTGATGGAAATGAAGTATGTGGCTATGTACATGCAGCCTGAGCAGTGGACCGACATGCGTCGCTACCACTACAGCAACAACCGTAACAACCACGGTATTGGCGCAAACCAGGAAATCGTTTATCTGAAACTCCGCCGTCCTTACAACCTCTACGCTCCATACTGGATTGACGGTTTGACCGACGCGCAGAAGGAGAACACTTGGATTCAGCGCATCAACTACGACCCAGAGACTGAGGAGAAGTACAACAAGAGCGAACTTGAGCGTCTCGGCGCTTACAAGAACTTCGAGTGGCTTCGCAAACCGATGATTTGGGCTGAGGAGGCTGGCGTACGTTCTTCTTTGACCGGCAAATAATTGTTTAACACTAAACAGAATTTAAGTTATGAATTTGAAATATAAATTAGGAGCCACTGCTCTCGCTTTGATCGCAATGACATCGTGCGAGACCAACGACCCGTTCAGCGACATTATGGATGCAGGTCAGCCTGTGCCTACTGTCACTTGGTCGGTGGGAAGCACTGTGGCTGCGGCCGGCGACAGCATCGAGATTTCCGGTAAATACTACACCGACAAGGAGCACACTCCCGACCACTCTGAGGTTTGGGAAACAGTGGTGCTCAAAGAAACTGCTGCCGCTACTGTAGGCTTGACTTCTTCTTTGAAGTACACTCAGACTGTAAACGTCAGCGACACTGTCCGCACGTCAATGACGGCTTCGTTCCCTCACTCTATGGCAACATGGAACGGTCACGAATGGCAGCTTGACACTAAAATCCCTACTTCGCAGACTTTGAAATCTGTGACATGGGCAACTCCTGAAAAGTGGGATCAGAAGAAGTTTGATTCTTACTATCCTGCCGACTTCAAGCAGACTTTCACCGACAAGGTGATTGACTACCTGACTAAGGACAACACTTACTATTCCGACCTCCGCGGTGTGTATATCAACTACGATTTCACTGCAGAGCAGGTGCAGGGTGTGATTGCAAAATATCCGGCTCTCGACCAGACTGCCCTCAATTCTCTTGTTCCTGCTGAAGGCACTGAGAAGAGCGACGTTTGGTTTACCGACGCTACGGTTGTTGTAGGCAAATACTACACTGACATTGTCGACGGAAAGACTGTATATCACGAAGTGCCGACTGCCGACGCAACCGACCCTTCAAAGACTTACTATGACGTCTACAAGTCTTCGCCTTGGGTGTTCTGCCGTTACGACGACAACACTGGTGGCGTTGTCACTGCAGTGCGCGACGAATATATGCCGGTGTTCAAGGATTTGATTTCGTTGATTCCTTTCACCGACTGGGTCTACAGCACTTCCGACAAGGTTTACAAAGTTGACTTCTCACGCAAATACAGCTTGAACCTCGTGTTCAAGGTGTTTGACACGGAGGGTCACTGCGGTTACACAACCGGTGAGTCGGGCATCAAGCAAATTGAGCTTAACTAATTAAAACTGAAAAAGACAAATGAAAAGAATATTATTGAATATCAGCTTTATCGCAGCGTTGGTGATGATGGTGTCGTCGTGCGTCGACCCGGATCCTGACTACAAGGATTTCCCGTCGAAGGATGTGGACTTCACATACGCTGTGGCTCCAAGTGCCGACGGTCAGGTTCAATATGGTCAGGACTACTATGTGGTTTCCCACATTCAGTTCACCAACACTTCCTACAAGCAGGGCAATCCTTCTTGGGACTTCGGCGACGGAACAACATCAACAGAGAAGAATCCTGTGCATAAGTTCGAGAAAGCCGGTACATATCAGGTGAAACTGACTATCGATGGCGTCGGCTCGCGCACATATCCTATCATGATCTACGACATCGCTCCGGTGCTGTCAATCCAAAGCCAGTCGGCTGAGGTGTTGACTGTAAACGACGTTGACGTGGATTTCAACATCTTCCTGCCTAACCCTGAAAACAAGAAGGTGAAATATGAATGGACATTCCCGGAAGGCGCTCTCGACGCTGAGGGCAACCCGTTGACTACTTTCGTCGGCTATGCCGATGAAAATGGCAAGGTGGACTATCCTGGCAAGGTGCACTTCAAGAACATCGGTTCGCAGCGCATCACGCTGAAGACCACTTTCGACATCGACGGTGAAAACCGCCAGTTGGAGGAAAGCTATGTAAACGTTCAAGTTGGTGCCGACAAGGAGTATCAGACTCTCTATTTCGCTACAGTGGGCGGCAACATCAAAGCGATGAAGATTATCCCTGATAGCGAACTTCCTGAGGGCACAAAGAACCTTCCGTTCGATATGGGCGTAAGCAGCGGCAACATGCCGTTCAACTTGGTGTACTATAAGGATGCCGACGGACAGGGCTGGATTTATATCCTCGATGCCGGCAAGCAGTACACTTACGTGAACGATGCCGACGGCGTGCTCGGCGACGGTAAAATCAACGTGATGACTGTCGACGGCAAGTCTACAAACCTGTTTGTTACAAACGTTGGTCAGACTGCATTCAACGACCCGTTCTTCGGAACTGTCGATGGAAATGACTTGATCTACTCTGACCGTAACACCGGTTTGCGCAAAACTGCGCTCAACACCCGTGGCGGTAAGGAGAGCAGCACATACTTGGTGAAGAACGACCAGCTCGGTTACTACTCTCGCGGTCTTGCTTACGGTGCTATCAGCACAACTATCGAGAAGGACTCAAAGGGTATGTACTGGTGGGGTAAGTGCTACAACGGTAATGGTATCTATCGTTTCAAGGCCACTGACATTGTCAGCGACTACAAGACTGCCAAAGCTCCGTATGGTATAATCCTTAAGGACGTGAAGTTTAAAGCATTCACTATCGACGAGACCCGCAAGGCTCTCTACGTTTGGCGTTGGGGCGACGGCGACGGATTCTATGTTTATCCATTGCCTGCCGACAACGAGACTGTCGACAAGAAAGGCTTCTTGAAAGGCCACGACTTCCTCATGATGGCTGATGCTATGAACTCTACAGCCGATGAGGGTGTATACTGCACGCAGATGGCTCTCGACAAGGAGACTGGTAACGTATACTTCGGCTTCAACAAGGCTGCCGCCGACAATTCGGCTTTTGCAACTGGCTTGAAATACTACGACTATGCCGCAGGCAAGATTGTCAGTGTGCCTGTCGTTGCCGACAAGATTCTGGGCATCGTAATCAATCCTAACAAGACGAAACTGTTCTAACGGTTTCCTGACTGTATAGAAAACATCAATAGCCGTTCCTTTTTGTTGTCAAGCAATAGGGGGACGGCTATTGCTTTAAAACGGAGAAGCAAAACAACGAATATGATAAAGAAAATCTTAATGACTGCAGCCGCTTCGGCGGTGTTGTTGTCGGCGGCGTTCCAGGCGCAGGCATTGAAGCGTGAGCAGAGAGCCACGTGGATGTCGGCGTATGTTGCCGACTGGCCTTCGAGCCCGATAACTGACAACAATGCGGAGGCACTTAAAACAATTTGTCAAAACAACCTCGACTCGCTGCAGCGCAACAATTTCACTACGATTTATTACCATGCGCGTACAATGTGCGACGCTATGTACGACTCAAAATATGAGCCGTGGTCAAGCTACGTTTCCAGCACACGCGGTGTGGCTCCGGCGTTCGACCCGATGGCATACCTTGTTGAGAATGCCCACAAACGTGGTATCGAGGTGTATGCATGGATGAACCCTTACCGCTACATCAACTCTACCTACAGCACGGGCTGGGGTAATGCCGGCGGCGACAAGAACTATGAGAACAGCCATCCTGACTGGTTGATAAAGTGGGAGAATAACGGAAGAACATGGACCATCCTCAATCCGGCTCTCCCGGAGGTGAAGCAGAGAATCATCGACGTGACAATCGACCTGATCAGCAAATATGACGTCGACGGCGTGGTGTTTGACGACTATTTCTATCAGAACGGTCTTCCGGCAAGCTATGACGCTGCCGACTATGCTAAATACACTGCCGCTGGCGGCACAATGTCGCAATTGGACTGGCGTCGTGAGAATGTCAACGATATGGTGCGCCAGCTCTATGCGGCAATCAAGGCGGCAAAGCCTTGGGTGCGCTTCGGCATCGGTCCTGCAGGTGTGGCTGGAAAGCATGCCGACGATTATGGCCTCGAGCCATGCCCTGGCAACGACTGGCAGTATGACGGCATCTGCTCCGACCCGTTGGCGTGGCTTTCGGAAGGCACTATCGACTTTATCTCGCCGCAGGTGTACTGGCGAATCGGTTATTCGGCTGCCGACTATGCAAAAATCACCCCGTGGTGGTATAAGGCGGCTGCCAAATTCAACCGTCAGTGCTTCATCAGCCAGGACTTGAGCAACACGCAGGGCAGCAGCTGCCCGTTGTCGGAGTTCTACGACCAGATTACGATGACCCACACCAACGTGGTGGGCGAGTGCCCGGGAATGGTCTATTTCCCGTGGAAATCACTCTCTGCACGCCGTGAGCGTGTCGACGGCAAATGGTTGTCGCTGTTCCGCTATCTGCGCAACACGGTGTTCGACACCAAGGCGCTCACTCCTGCCACGACATGGGAAAAGGTGGCGTATCCTGGTTCTGTAAGCAATGTTGCCCGCAGCGGCCGCACCCTGACGTGGAACGGTCCGGACAACGTGCGTTTCACCGTCTATGCCGTGCCGTCGAACGTCGACAGCAAGCATTTCTATAAGGATGCGCAATATCTGATCGGCAATTCCTACAGCAAATCGTTCGAGATTCCTGCAGAGCTTCCTAAATATGAAGGTTTCGGCATCTCCGACGCCAACCTCGGCAACTACCGCTATGCCGTTGCTGTGCTCGACCGCTACGGCAACGAGTACAGCGCGGTGTTTAAAGGCGCTGCGGTCACGGCTTCTGAGAAGCCGGTGATGACATATCCTGTCAATGGCGAATTGGTTTCGAAGGGATTCCAGTTCAAGTGGAACGGTTCTGCCGAAGTGAGCGAAATAGCAATTGCCACCGATGCCGCTATGAAAAATGTAGTGGCTCGCTTCGAGGCAAACGGCAATGCTGCGTCGTCGGCTGGCATGTGCAACTTTGAGCCCGACGTGACATACTACTGGACTGTCACTGCCCGCGGCAACAACGCTACCGACACGGAAGCTGGCAAAGTGGAGTCGTTCATGGTCGACATCTTCCGCCTGATTTCGCCTGCCGACGGCAGCGGGAACGTTGAGCTGACCCCTACAATCTCGTGGTCGGATCTCGGCAAGGGCACATCGTATCAGCTGCTCGTAAGCAATCAGGAGAATTTCCAGAGCGTTGTGATTGATGAGACAACAACGGCTACATCGTTTGCCGTTCCGCAGTATGTGCTTTCAGCCGGCGTGAAATATTATGCCAAGGTTATCGCTACAGTGAACGGCGGAACGGAAACCACCGATGTCTTTGAATTTACAACAAAGGCGGCAAGCATACCTACTCCTACGTTTGTCACTCCGGCTGCCAGCGGCACCACACTCCATGCCAACCAGGTTGTCGCCGTACAGCCGGTGGAGGGCGTGGCGTCGACCCACTTCGCAATCAGCGAGAAGGAGACATTCCCGGCGCGCACGTCCTACAACGGAACATATCCTGTGGGCACGTTCTGCACTCCGGTGCTCAGCGACGTCAAGATGGTGTCGAAGATGCTGGAGGACGGCAAGTCATACTTCCTGCGCGCGCAGTTCAACTACTACGTCGACGGTAAGCTGACAACGTCCGACTGGACTCCGGTTCTCTCATTCACCTACAATGCCACTCCGATGGGCGGTGTGGACAGCGTTGCTGCCGATGGCATCACGATTGTCGACAATGTGCTTTCTACAGGTGTTGCAGGTATGCCGGTGGCTGTGTTCGCCCTCGACGGCAAGCAGGTGCTCAATGCGGAAACCGACGCACAGGGCAATGCCGACTTGTCGGTTCTCGCTGGCGGAACATATCTTGTCAGCATCGTTGCCGACGGTGCGGTCAAGACAGTGAAGTTCGTTAGAAAATAGCAATCACTTGCAATAAGAGAGAGGAGCCGTGCCGGAATAGGCGCGGCTTCTCCTATATATACTTGGCTCTCTCTGCGACGGCTCGTCGCTCAGAGCAGTAGGTGTCTGTCCGCAGTGCAGTGCCGCTGTGGAATGAGTGTCTATCATCAGCGGCGGCGCTTGCGCGGCGCAGTCGGTTGCGCACCAGTCCCCCGACGATGTCGGGGGTTAACTGAAAGCGTGACCGCTCACGCGGTCAGTTGGCAGCGTTGACCAGAGCAGGGGTGTTGTTCCGCTCGCGCGGTCAAGTTTGCAGGTCGCGGTTGAGAGAAGACATCGCCGGTGTAGTAGCGCATCTGCGACGGTGCGGAGGGGGAAGAGCCGGAGGCGCGTTGGAGACGCGCTATTTATAGTAACCCCACTCACGCGGAGTGCAGCGGAGAGTGCGTGGGGTGTGGCGGATGTCCATGCCGATGCGCTTCGGAGATGCGCTACTACGGGAGGAAATTTGCGTATATCAAAGGTTTGGCATAACTTTACAAATAAAAAAATCATGAGTTACACCAATTTGTTATACCATATCATATTCCGCACGAAAGCGAGTGACAGATCAATACCTTTTGCAAAAGCCAACATGTTATACAATTATATTTGGGGTATTGTGCGCAATAAGAATAGTAAGCTGTACCGTATAGGTGGTATGCCAGACCATATACATATGCTCGTTGAGTTGCCGTCGTCAATATCTGTCTCTGAATTTGTGAGGGTGGTAAAGGTGGAGTCCAGCAAGTTTCTTAGTGACAACTATGAGGATTTCCCGCTTTTCAAAGGATGGGCAAAAGAGTACTGTGCGCTGACTTATTCGTTCCGAGACAGGGATGTGATATGCAATTATATTCGTAATCAGCAGCAACATCATCTTGGAGAAAGCCTCTATAACGAGCTGCAGCGTTTGCTTGCTGAAAATGCAATAGAATATAAGTCGGAATATCTTTTTAACGACTGACTCATTCCTTGTAGTAGCGCATCTCCGAAGCGCTGAGGGTGTGGGTCGGCTGTGACCCCATGCGTCCTCCGCTGCGCTCCGTACGAATGGGGTTTCTAAAGAATATCGCATCTCCGATGCGCCGTTGGCGGCGGTCAGAGGCGGTGAGAGTGTGGGTCAGCGCGTCGGCGATAGTGAGAGACTGGGCGTCGGTGAGAGTGTGGGTCAGGGGACGTGGGGGAGTGTGGGTCATGGCGACGTGAGAGTCAGAGAGTCGGCGCGGAGGGAGAGAGTCGGGGAGAGTCGGAGGCGCGTTGGAAACGCGCTATTTTCAGTAACCCCACTCACGCGGAGCGTCAGCGGAGAGTGCGTGGGGGTATGGCGGATGTCCATGCCTATGCGCTTCGGAGATGCGCTACAACGGGAGCGAGGCGGAGAGGTCCGCAGGGCGGACCCGTTTTCAGTTAACCCCGGACAGCGCGTCCGGGGATAGAGTGGAGAGGGAGATATGCACCGCAAGGCGGTGCCGCTGTAGATGCATTGCCAGAGTGTGCCAGCGGCGGCGCTCCGCGACGCATCTGCATCGGTGCGTGTGCCCCCGACGCTGTCGGGGGTTAACTGAAGACGTGACCGCTCGCGCGGTCGGCAGTCGCGCGGCCGGCACGGATATCCCCTGGCGTGGGTCGGCGGGTCGGGTCGGTTGCTGGTGGAGGCGGTTCTTAGAGCGTTGATGATGTGAGAATTGTAATTATGTCCAAAATATGTTGAAGAACATATGTTTTTGTTGACCACTTTGTGAAAATAAGGTGTATCTTTGCGGCGTTAATGATTCACTAATTAAAATTTAGAACCTATGAATAAAAAATTTACTCTTTTTTTGATGTGCGCACTCTGCGCATTGGTTGGTAACGCCGCAGGATCAGGAATCTTTATTCGCGGTGGTGTGACAAACTGGAATGCAGATCCAGCATGGGAATTCCAGACAACTGAAAAGGAAGGCGTTTATACGCTTGCAGATAAAGAACTTTTCGGACAGTTCAAGGTGGCAGACGCTAATTGGAGCGATGCCTGCAACTATGGCGGTATCTCGGGAGCAGTGCCACAACTCGGTATGTCTTACTCACTCGTTCCGGGTGGGGCAAGTGCAAACATCGACCTTGGCGACGCAACTTACAATTGCAAAACAATCACTCTTACTATCGACGGTGAAGGCAACGCATCTCTCCTCCTTGAAGGCACAGAGGGCGAAGCAGGCGAAGTGACAGAGGTTTACGTGATGGGCAACAACAACGGTTGGGACTTCACTGACCCAAGCGGCAAGCTCACTGCAACAGAGACAGCCGGCGAGTTCAGCGGAGAGATAACTTTCCCTGCAGCCGAAGAGAGCGAGTTGAGCTACTGGCGTATCTTTGAAGGTCTCGGTGGCAAAGGCACTTGGGGCTTTGCTGAAGAAACAACAGTCAGCACTCTCGAAGGCACATTCACAAAGGGCTTGGATAAATGCTGCACAACAGCTCCCGGCACTTACAAGGTGACATTCAACATCAATACAGGCGCGTTTAAGCTCGTTGCAACAGAAGGCAGCGTGGCAGGTGTTGACGCAGCAGGCGTGGCTATCGCAGCTACAAACGGCGAAATCGTTGTTGACGGCGCACAGAGCGTAGCAGTCTACACAGCAGCCGGCGCATTGGTAAGCACCGATGCCCGCACCCGCGTGGCAGCAGGTCTCTA
>ENA-ORNF01001405-ORNF01001405.1-human-gut-metagenome-genome-assembly--contig:-NODE-1405-length-21067-cov-6.746383_pt1 | contig 21067 bp, 18 predicted proteins | sample MGYA00242110_ERZ509012 | MGnify/ENA primary metagenome ERZ509012 (study PRJEB26280, sample SAMEA2338714) | human gut metagenome | biome: human gut; feature: human-associated habitat; material: faeces...
GCCAGAAGGGAAAAGGCGCAAGCAGATGGCGCAGGTGAATCTGGAAATAGTATAAATTTATGTTGCTTTGGGAATCCACTCTGGTCATCATCACAGGTACAAATAGCGGGGTGTCAGGAGAATCAACCTCCCGGCACCCCGTTTTCTTATGCTTCCTTCTCCACCGTAATCTTTCCGTCCGTGACCTTCAGCCGCACGCGGTCGCCCAGCGCGATTTTGCCGCCCAGCAGCTCCTCGCTCAGCGTGTCCTCGACCGTGCGCTGAATCAGCCGGCGCAGCGGACGCGCGCCAAACTTCACGTCGTAGCCCTCGCGCGCCAGCTTCTCTACCACCTCGTCGTCCCACGTCAGGGCGATTGCGCGCTCCTTCAGGCGGCTTGCAACCTGCCCCAGCATCATGCCCGCAATCGCGCGGATTTCCACTTCCGTCAGCGGATGGAACACAATCAGTTCATCCACACGGTTGATGAATTCGGGGCGGAACACGTCCTTCACCGCTTTCATCACGGCGTCCTTCATGGCGTTGTAGTTCGTCGCGTCCGCCAGCGCCTTCGAGCCGAAGCCCATCGCGCGCCCTTCGCCGATGTCGTGTGCGCCCGCGTTGGACGTCATGACGATAATCGTGTTCTTGAACGACACCGTGCGTCCCGTGTTGTCGGTCAAGCGGCCGTCCTCCAGAATTTGCAGCAGGATGTTGAACACATCCGGGTGCGCCTTTTCGATCTCGTCAAACAGCACGACCGAGTACGGTTTTCTGCGAACGGCCTCTGTGAGCTGGCCGCCCTCGTCGTAGCCGACGTATCCGGGAGGCGCGCCGATGAGTCTGGAGACGGAGAACTTCTCCATGTACTCTGTCATATCGATTCTGACCATGTTGTGCTCATCATCGAACAGGCATCTTGCCAGAGCCTTTGCAAGCTCCGTTTTGCCGACGCCCGTGGGGCCGAGGAACATGAACGAGCCTATCGGCCTGTTCGGGTCGCCTATACCGGCACGCGAGCGCCAGATGGCCTCTGTGACCTTCTGGACGGCCTCGTCCTGACCGATGACGGATTTATGCAGCACCTTATCAAGATTCAAAAGCTTCTCGCGCTCGCCCTCAAGCAGCTTCGAGACGGGGATGCCCGTCCACTTTGCGACGATGCCGGCTATCTCCTCCTCGGTGACGGTATCGTGCACCATGCTGCTGGCCTTGCGCTCCTCGCTGAGCTTTTCGGCCTCCTCGAGCTTCTTTTCGAGCGCGGGCAGGTCGGAATATTTGAGCCTTGCCGCCGTCTCATACTCGTAGCGAAGCTGCGCGTTCTCGATATCGGCATTCATCTGCTCGATCTGGCTCTTGAGCTTTTTGACCTCGTCTACGCTGCCCTTTTCGGCCTCCCAGCGGGATTTCTGCTCGTTAAACTCATCCTTGAGGTTTGCAAGCTCCTCGGTGAGCTTTGCGAGACGATCCTTCGACAGCTTATCGGTCTCCTTTTTAAGCGCCGTCTCCTCGATCTCGAGCTGCATGATCTTGCGGCGCATATCGTCAAGCTCTGCGGGCATGGAGTCTATCTCCGTGCGGATGAGCGCACATGCCTCGTCGACAAGGTCGATGGCCTTATCGGGCAGGAAACGGTCGGTTATATAGCGGTTTGAAAGCGTCGCGGCGGCGACGATCGCGTTATCGTGGATGCGCACGCCGTGATAGACCTCGTAGCGCTCCTTGAGGCCGCGGAGGATCGAGATGGTGTCCTCAACGGTAGGTTCGTCTACCTGCACGGGCTGGAACCTTCTTTCGAGCGCCGCATCCTTTTCGATGTACTTGCGGTACTCGTCAAGGGTCGTTGCGCCGATGCAGTGCAGCTCGCCGCGTGCGAGCATGGGCTTTAAGAGGTTGCCTGCATCCATGCTGCCCTCGGTCTTGCCCGCGCCTACGATGGTGTGCAGCTCGTCGATAAACAGGATTATCTGACCGTCGGACTGCTTTATCTCCTCAAGAACGGCCTTCAGACGCTCCTCGAACTCGCCGCGGTACTTTGCGCCGGCAATCAGCGCGCCCATATCCAGCGAGAAAATGGTCTTGTTTTTAAGTCCCTCCGGCACGTCGCCGCGGACGATACGCTGGGCAAGCCCCTCGGCTATGGCGGTCTTGCCGACGCCCGGCTCGCCTATGAGCACGGGGTTGTTTTTCGTCTTACGCGAGAGGATGCGGATGACGTTTCTTATCTCTGTATCACGGCCGATGACGGGGTCGAGCTTATTGCTGCGCGCACGCTCGACAAGGTCTGTGCCGTATTTTTTAAGCGCATCGTAGCTGTTTTCGGGGTTATCGCCGGTTACGGGTCCCTTCTTGACCTTGCTGAGCTCCTCGGTGAATTTGGCCTTCGTGATGCCGTGGCCGTCGAAAATGCGCTTTATCGCGGGCGTGGGAGAGGCGAAAATGCCGATCATGACATGCTCGACGGACAGATACTCGTCGCCCAGGCTCTTTGCCGATTTCTCGGCCGCGTTCATGACGCGCTCTGCCTCACGCGAGAGGTATATATCATAGTCGCCGGAGACCTTGGGCATACCCTCGATCGCCGTATCGAGCTCGGACAGCACCGCGTTGCAGTCAACGCCCATTTTGCCCAGCAGCGACGGGATAAGTCCGCCGTCCTGATCGACGAGGGCATACAGCAGATGCTCCGGGGTTATATACTGATTGTTGTTTTCCATCGCCATGGATTTGGCGGTCTGGATCATTTCAAGTGTCTTTTGGGTGAAATTCTGTGCATTCATAAAAACACCTTCTTTTCTGAATTAATCTGTTAGATAAGGATATCGGCTTTTCTGAGCTGAGAGAAGTAGCAGGCTTCGATATCGCGGGCGTCAAGCCGCCCGCCGAGATAGCCCTTCATCATGGTGTCGAAAAGCTTGATGTATTCCGATATCACCTTTGCAAGCTCATCGGAGGTGCAGTCGCACGACGGAACGGATATCGAGCGGATGAATTTGCCGTCGTACAGGGCGTATTTCGGTGGCTCGGACTCCATAACGGGGCGCAGGTGCGCATCCTCTATGCGCTTCCAGATGCGGAAGAATTCCGTCATCGAGCGGATGAGCGGCGCTGACTGCGTGCGGAAAATGACCGTCAGCTCGCCCAGGCTGTCGCTGTCGCCGCGATAAAGCTCGACCTCGTATTTGACCGTCGGGCGGTACTTATACTCAAGCGAGGATTTCAGCGACATCGTAAGCGCGTTGGGCGACACAAAGGGCACGAGCTCGCGCGACGGAGTCAAAATCTGCTCGATGGCAGAGAACACGTCGTTTATCCTTCTCTCCGGCGTTACGAGATCTACATGCTCGGCTAGTATCTGATTTATGAGGTTTGAGCGGTTCGTCCCGAGCCTGTGTGCAAGTCTGTCCACCTCGGCGACTACCTCGTCTGAAAGCATCAGGCTGTATAATGTCTTTTTCATAATAACCTCTCTTCATTCACGACAACGGGCCGCGCCCAATGACTCGACCCATGTTATTTTTCCTATGTAAGCTTACTATACTCCCGTCTTTTTAATTTGTCAAGAGTTTTATATAAATATTTTTACGAATTATATAAAATATTTTTAATGGCAGAAGCTCTGCTCTGCCATTACATAATTATTTATAAATTTCCGCCTCGACGAAGAGCCTGCCCTTGCGGCTTACGCCGCCGAGCTCCGACACCGTTCCCTTGCCGCAGCCGCGAAGCGAGATAACGTCGCCCGGTGAGACAACTGCGTCGTTTTTAAGGCACTCGGAGTAGTTCAGGCTCGCCGCGCCCTCGGCTATGTGCGACGCGGCCGCCGTGCGCGACAGGCCGAACATACCGGCGAGCACCGCGTCAAGGCGCATGCTCTTTACCGAAAATGAAATGCGCTTTACCTTGCGCTCGGGCGGCGTGAGCTCCGATAGCTCCGCTTTTTGAAGCTTAACGCCGTATCTTCCGACCTTCTCAAGCCCGTCGGCGACGTGGCGCTCGACAGACTGCATGACGAATATGACCGCCTCCTCGCCGTCGACCCAGATATCGCCGAGCCACTCGCGCTTTATGCCGAGGCCGAGTATCGCTCCCATATAGTCTCGGTGCGTCGGTGCGCCGAAGTGCGCCCTTGCGCGCAGCGCGCTTATGTATTCCGAGGCATCGAAGGCATCCGCATCCATGTAAAACGGCAGGAAGAATGCCGCCCGGCGCTCGTTTTCCTCCGTGCCGCCGGTAAGAAGCATATTGCAGTCGGGCGCCGTTTTCGCCCATTTTTCGAGTGCAAACTGCTCTGCCGGAGTCAGAAACGCAGTGTGCGTGACGCCCGCCGTCTTTTCGCAGCGGCGGCACAGATCCTCGGCGCGGCGGATAAGCTCATCGTTTTCCATCAATGTACTCCATGATCCTTTTCATCACCCCGTCAAGCTCGTCGGAAAACTCCTTGACCGACATGCGCAGAACGCCCGAGCGCATGGCTGACAGGCGAATGAGCGAGTCGTTGGTGACGACCTTGACGGAATAGTTTTTGCCTATATCGTTTGCGAGCCTTTCGATGTACATATCGGCGGTCTCGTTTTCCTTTGTGTACACCGTGCGTATGCCGTGCGTTTCCCGCTCGCCGGCGTTTCCCGCGACGCGGTAGCCGTCGAAAACGAGCACGAGCTCGCAGTCGCGCATGGCTCTGTAGCTGCGCAGAACGTCCGACAGGCGCTCACGCGCAAGCGAGAGTGAGGCCGCGGCCAGCTCCTTGTATTCCGGCGTTCCGAAAATGAAGTTATAGCCGTCAACGATGACGTACTCGCGCTTTGACGGCGCAAGGTCGAACGACGGCGCCTCCTGCGTCTGCGCCCTTGTATACATTCTGCGGCGCACGGGGCCGAACTCGCGCTCCATTATCGCCTCGAGCTCCTTATCGTCGATGGAGAAACAGCGCGGCCGCCGTATATCCTCCGGCTCCTTGCTGCCGAGAGAGGGATTCAGGTGCGCAAAGCGCTCGACCTCGCTCCATTTGATGACCGTTCCCGCTCCGTGCGAGCAGAAAACGGAATCGGGCGTATTTTCAACATCCGCCTCGGGGTCGTAGCCGATATTCTCAATGACCTGCTTTTCGTTGTGGCAGGGATAGTAGCCGCCCGTGCGGCAGACTATCCTGCCCTTGCCGGAGGTGTAGGACACGAGAGCTTCCGCGTAGCCGCTCATTTCCGAAACCGGCGCAAGGCCTGTAATGACGCTGCTTCCCTCGGTATCGAATTTTCCGCTCATGGCGCGCACATCGGAGATTGCTCTGCCTATCTGCTCGGGCGGCACCTCGATGCGGAACTCATACCACGGCTCGAGAAGCACACTTTCGGCCTTCATGAGTCCCTGCCGCACCGCACGGTATACGGCCTCGCGGAAATCGCCGCCCTCGGTGTGCTTAAGGTGCGCCCTTCCCGCGATGAGGCTTATCTTAACGTCCGTCAGCGGCGAGCCGGTCAGAACGCCGAGATGCTCCCTTTCGGCAAGGTTTGTCATGATAAGGCTCTGCCAGCTGCGGTCGAGCTCGTCGGTCGGGCAGCGGCTTTCAAAGCTAAGGCCCGAGCCGCGCTCTGCCGGCTCGATGAGAAGATGCACCTCGGCATAGTGGCGCAGCGGCTCGAAATGCCCGACGCCGTGCACGGGCGCGGCTATCGTCTCCTTATACGCGATGCCGCCGGAGGTGATGGAGACCTCAAGGTCAAAGCGCTCGCGTATAAGCTCGGTGAGCACCTCGGTCTGCACTCTGCCCATTATGCGCACGCTTATCTCGCGCAGACGCTCGTTCCACTCTATGTGAAGCTGGGGATCCTCATCCTCGAGCTGCCTGAGCTGCTTATAGGCGGAAAACGCGTCCGCGCCCTCGGGAAGCTCTATGCGATAGCTCATAACAGCCTCGGTCTCCGGCCGTATGCCGTCGCCTTCAAAGCCGAGCCCCTGGCCGGCATAGGTATCGTCAAGCCCCTGCACGGCGACGATGCTGCCGGCGCCCGCCTCCTGTACCGTCTCGTAGCCTGCTCCGGAGTATACTCTCAGCTCGGTGACCGTTTGTCCGCCCACGCTGTCGCGATTGCGCAGCGTACCGCCGGTTATCTTCATGCAGCTCAGGCGCCGTCCGCGCACATCGCGCATTATCTTATACACCCTTGCGCCGAACTCGGCAGGATAAACGGGACTCACGGTGAATTTTTCGATAAATTTGACAAGCTCCGGCACACCCTCAAGCCTGAGCCCCGAGCCGTAGAGCACGGGAAAGAGCTTTCGTTCTGCGATAAGGCGCGATATATCCTCATCGGCTATATCTCCGCCGGACGCGAATTTCTCCAGAACCGCCTCATCGCACATGGCGATGCTCTCCTGCGTCTCCTGCGACGTATCGGAAAGGTCAAAGCAGTTTTCCGACAGCCGTGCCCGCAGATCGCCGAGTATCTTCTCTCTGTCGCTTGCCGTAAGATCCATTTTCGTCACGAAAATGATCGTCGGCACCCTGTGCCGCTCAAGCAGATGCCACAGCGTTTCGGTGTGCGACTGAACACCGTCGGTGCCGGATATGACGAGCAGCGCATAATCGAGAGCGTCGAGCACGCGCTCGGTCTCCGCGGTGAGGTCGGCATGTCCGGGCGTGTCAAGAAGGCACAGCTCCATGTTATCGGTACGGAGCTGCGCCTGTTTTGAAAACACGGTTATTCCGCGCTCACGCTCTATCTGATGCGTATCGAGCGCTGTGTTTCTGTGGTCGACCCTGCCGAGCCTTCTTATGCTGCCGCAGGTATACAGCAGCGCCTCGGACAGGGTCGTTTTTCCGGCATCGACATGCGCCAGAATGCCTAAAACGAGCTTTTTCATAGCTCGATGAGCTCATATTCCTTGCTGCCGAACCCCAACTCCGCTGCGGCATCAACCGTGTGTGCGCCGTTGCGGCTTTCAATGCGCTCAAGCAAATGATCCCTGCCGGGGTCGTCGGAGGCATAAACAAGGTCAAGACATGCGCGGTCGACAGCTATCGGGTCAAGTGATGCAAGAATTCCGATATCTGCCATGCAGGGATCTTCCGCAACGGAACAGCAATCGCAGTCAACGGACATATTCTTCATTATGTTCACAAAGGCCATATTGCCGCCGAAGTGATCGACGATGCTTTTTGCCGCGTCGGCCATGCATTCAAGAAAGCTGTCGTGATCGGCGTGCCAGAAGTCCTCCACCTCCCTGACGCCGTGGATATATTTCTTGCCGTAGCTCGAGGCAAGGCCGATGGATATATTCTTGAGCGCACCGCCAAAGCCGCCCATCGGATGGCCCTTGAAGTGCGACAGGACGAGCATGGAATCGTACTCCGGCAGAGTCTTGCCGACGTAGTTTACGTCAAGATGCTTTCCGCCGGCAACGGGGATGGTCATCTCGCCCTCGGCGTCCATGATATCGACGTCGGCGATCTCGACCCAGCCGTGCAGCTGCATGGTCTTTTTGTGGCGCTCGGTCGTATCGCGGCCGCCGTCATAGGCGGTGTTGCACTCCACTATGGTTCCGCCGACATGATCTACGGCTGGCTTCATGAAGTCAGGGCGCAGGAAGTTCTGGTTGCCGGGCTCGCCGCTGTGCAGCTTCACGGCGACATTGCCCTTGAGCTGAATGCCGAGCGCTTCATATGCCTTAATAACGTTTTCGGAGCTTATATCCTTAATAAAATACACCTTTGACTTTTCCATGGTGTCACTCCTTTTCTTCATATCTTCATAGTTGATGGTCAATTATATCGTATTATTTTTCATTCTTCAACATTGCCTATTCCAATTTTAATAAAAATGTAATAAAATAAATCCGGTGATGTTATGAAAGCCGTTTTGATAGTTTTAATAGTTATCTGCGCCGTGCTGGCGCTTTTTTACGCCGTGGGGCTTAAGTTTGTCCGCGTGCTGATTTTGCGGCAGGATAATTTCCCGACGCCGGAGACAGGGGCAAGGTCCTCAGAGCTCCTTGAGCCCACGGGGAACGCCCTTTGGGCTCACAATATCCCGTACTTTGCCCCCTTCCGCGAGCTGCCGTTTGAGGAGATATGCATAGAATCCGACGACGGGCTCACGCTCCGCGCAGACCTTCTGCGCGGCACGGGCACGGGCGTAACCGTCATGTTCTTCCACGGCTACAAGTCAGAGCCCGCCTGTGATTTCGCGGCGATGTACGGTTTCTACAAGTCCCTCGGACACGATCTGATCTATGTCCACATGCGTGCGCACGGCAAAAGCGACGGGACCTATATAGGCTTCGGCGCTCTGGACAGATACGATGTCGTAAAATGGACGGATAAGGCAGCGGAGCTGTTCCCGGATAACGCTATCTATCTGCACGGCATGTCCATGGGCGCGGCGAGCGTTTTGCAGAGCATGGATCTTGAGCTTAACGAAAACGTGCGCGGCGTTATCGCCGACTGCGGTTATTCCGATCTCAATACGGTCTTCCGCAATCTCGTCGGGCAGCTTTATCATCTGCCGGCGATGTTTGTGGATGTTTTCGAGTACGTAAATCTCCTCAAGGCAGGCTACGGCTTCAGGGAGGCAAGCTCGGTGCGCAGCGTGAGCGCGGCGAGGGTGCCTCTTGTGTACATCTGCGGCGACTGCGACCGCTATGTCCCTAAGGACATGGCGCTTGAGATCTTTAACGCGTGCAGAAGCCCCAAAAGGCTGCTGCTCGTGCCCGGAGCGGGGCACGCGGCAAGCTATATGTGCGCAAGGGACGAATACGAAGCCCTTATAAGGGAGCTTATAGGAGGAAGAATTGATGGGTAAAACACAAGGCGGCGAAAAAAAAGGCATCGGCGCACTCAACTGGACTCTGCTGCTGGTCATAGGCTTTTCCGCGCAGATAGCATGGGTCATCGAAAACAACTGGTTTGCAAACTTTCTGTATTCCGACTTCGGCGCGCAGCTGGGCGTTGTCACGGCAATGACCATATGCTCGGCAACGGCTACGACGTTCTCGGCGCTGTTTTTCGGAACGCTTTCCGACCGCATCGGCTCGCGCAAAAAGCTCATCACCTGGGGCTCTGTGCTGTGGGGAATTTTCACGATAGCCTTCGGCCTGACGCACTATCTGCGCGACAGCATTTATAACGACGTCATGCTCGTCGGCGTGACCATCGTCGCGGCCGACACGATCATGAGCTTTTTCGGCTCGATGGCAAACGACGCGGGCTACAACGCATGGTATGCCGACATGATGGACGACTCAAACTCCGGCCAGATCGGCGCGGTCGCCGCGACGCTGCCCGTTATCGGCACGCTCGTGGGCACTCTCGTCGGCGGAATGTTCGTAACGGGTCTTGCGACCGAGGCGAATCCCCAGGCCGGCTACATCATCTTCTTCTCCATAGCTGGCGGCGTTACCATTCTCATCGGCATCGCGTCGTTTTTCCTGCTCAAGGACGCGCCCGCGCTCAAGCCCGTAAAAGACGGGAGCTTCTGGCACCAGTTCGGCTCGACGTTTAATTTCAAGCGCTTTATCGCAAACCGCGAGCTTGCGCTCGTGTTCCTCACCCTGTGCATATTCTTCATCGGCTACAACTGCTATTTCATCCACATCATGAACTGGATGAACTACACCCTCGGCTTTAACGATCCCAGCCTCATCCTCGGCATTCCTCTGCTCATCGCCGTCGCTGTATCCGTTCCGTTTATAAAGGTCATAAACAACAAAAAGGTTCCGGCCGTCGCCGCGTTTGCGACGATACTGAGCATTCTCGGCTGCCTGTTCGTGTACTTCGTCGTCGGCAATATGCAGGGCACGTTCGACACGGAAAACGCCCTGAATCTTGCGGCAAACTGGCCCTGCTTTGCCGGCATAATCCTCGTCGGCATAGGATACGTCGTTTTCATGCAGGCCATGACCGTCTGGATGAAGCGCCTTTATCCCGAGGAGCACCGCGGCCAGTTCGAGGGCATAAGGATCATGTTCTTCGTATTCTTCCCGATGATAGCGGGCCCCCTGCTTGCAGACCCCATCTGCCGCGCCTTCGGCGAAAAGGTGTATCAGGTCGTCGATAACGGAAACCTCATCTTCGTCACAGCGCAGCGCGCAGGCGAAATGGGCTATGACATAAGCAGCATAGCCGAGGGCTATCTGCCGGTAAACGAGCTGTTCATTGCCGCCGCCGTCGTCACGGCGCTCGCGCTCATCCCCATGAGCAGGGCGGCAAAAATGTATAAGGAAAGGAATAAATGAAATGTCAGAAAAACGTTTTGAAAAGGTCTATTCTCAGGGCGCGATCGACGTAATGGAGGTCTGGGTCGATAAAGAGACGGGCGTAAACTATCTCTACCACTACTCCGGTAACTCCGGCGGCCTGACTCCCCTGCTCGACCGCGAGGGCAAGCCCGTAATAAGTACTGTTATCAAATAAAAAAGAGAGGCATTGCCTCTCTTTTTTATTTCAGCTTTTTCTCGAGCAGGACTAAATTCACGTCCGGGATGCCGTTAAAAACGCAGGGGACTATATCCGCCTCGCGGTAGCCGAGCTTCGCGTACATCGCTCTTGCCGCGGCGTTTATCGCGTTGGTGTCCATCCTCAGCACCGTGCAGCGGCGCGACAGGGCGTATTTTTCGTAAAACGCGACGAAGCCTTTGCCTATTCCCTGCCCGGCATACCGCGGGTCGACCACCAGCGTGTGCAGAACGCACACCTCGTTATCGCCGGCTGCAAAGCTCCACCTTGCGCCCTCGTACACATCGACCTGGGTCTTGTTTATGACGGCCGCGGCCTTGATGCAGCCGTCCTCCTCAAGCACGAACATATCGCGGCGGCGGATAGCCTCCGCGGCGGTCTCGCGCACGGGATAAACGCCGCTTATCCAGCCTATCTTCATTCTGCCGCTCTCCTCGGCGGCATGGATATTGTCGTAGATCCTCGCTATCGCGTCAAGGTCGGCAGGTACTGCTTCTCTGATCACTGCTTTTCTCCTATTATTCTGTACAGCATTTGCGCAACGCCGTGCTCATCGTTCGAGCCGCACACAATGTCGGCCGATGCGATGCACGCGGCGGTAGCGTTTTTCATTGCGGCGCCGAGCCCGGCGAAGGCGAGCATGTCGGCGTCGTTATCGCCGTTGCCGAAGGCGGCGACGGCGCTTGCCGGAACCTTGAGTATTTCGCACAGCCGCCGGAGCGACGCGCCCTTTCCGGCCGCGGCGTCGGATATCTCGATAAGCCTCGGCGAGGAGCTTGTTATATAAGCCTTGGGAATCGCACGCGCCTTTTCCCTGAGCTCGGCTCTGTGCCGCACATTTTTGCACAGAACGTCCACGCTGTCGAGCCGCTCGGCATTATCGAGAATAAAGCGCTTCATATCCTTCACCGGCAGGCGCGTTGCTTTGACATAGCCTACATACGCCTCGGAGCAGCCGAAGCGCACAGGGTCGGCAATATACTTTGCATCGCAATAGGCCTGTCCGTCTATGAAGCATTCAAGAAGCTCGCCGCCGAAAAGTGCGATGAGCTCGTGCACCGTGTCCGGGTGCAGGGTAAGGCTCACGAGGCGCTCGCCGTCCGCGATGCTCACGACGGCGGCTCCGTTCGAGGTTATGGCATAGCGTATGCCGGGTATCTCCGAAACGGCCTTCGGCAGCGAGTGCAGCGACCTTCCCGAGGCAACGACGACCTCAAGCCCCGCACCTATCGCCGCCTGTATCGCCTTTTTCGTTTGGCTCGAAAGGCTCCCGTCGGAGCGCAGCGTCGTATCGTCAAGGTCGAGCGCTATGAGTCTTATGTTCTCAAAATTTGTCATCAGTAAACTATCCTCACGCGGCGCGGCAGCATCTCGATCGCGTGGCGGCTCGCGCCGACGCACTTTTCGCCGTCGAGCGCCCAGGCGAGCTTTTTCAGGCACTCGATCTCCACCCTGTCCGTTCGGCAGAAGGAGATCAGCTCGTTATTGAGGTTCTGCTCGCGCAGAGCCGCGATGGTCGACTGGAGCTCGGCCGGTGAGTTCGGGCGGCGGATGAGCAGCACCTCAAACAGTCCGTCGTCGGCGACGACCTTCTGCCCGAAGAAGTCGAGCGCACCGGCCAGCGCGCTTGACGAGGCGGCGACGCCGAAGATAAACTCGCCCTCCTGCGTCTGCCCGTTTATCGTAATGCGCAGATGCTCGCTCTGGAGCTTTGCCAGATCCTTTATGCCGTCGAGAACATAGGCGTAGAAGCCCATTTTGTTCTTCAGTCTCTGCGGCGTGGTGTACGGCAGCCAGGTGAACGCTCCGAAGTCGGCCGCGTTTATGAAATACTTGCCGCCCAGCCTGCCGACATCGATGCGGTGCTCCCTGCCGGAGACGATTTTTTTCGCCGTTTTCGTGACGTCGCAGCTTATGCCGTGAAACTCCGCGAAATCGTTCGTGCTGCCGGCCGGCATATAGCCGATGGGGATATCTATCCCGGCGTCGCACATGCCGGATATCGTCTCGTTGAGCGTTCCGTCGCCGCCGGAGCAGCATATCATGTCAAAGTCCTTGCCGTAGGCCTTGACATACTCGGCCGCGTCGCCGCGGCCCCGCGTCGGGTAAAAGCTCACGCGGTAGCCCGCGTCCATGAACGTGCCGGTGACCTCGGCGAGAGAGCGCATCATTTCGCCCTTGCCGGCAACGGGATTTATTATGAGCATCATGCTCTTCTCCTCGCTCGGCATGAGGCGCGACGGCTTTTCCTCCGGCTTTGCCTTATTATCGGAGCGGGACGCGTCAAAGCGGCGGTATTCGTCGCAGACGGTATCATATATGGTCTTCGCCGCCTCAAAGGGGAAGTCATCTTCCCTGCGGCGCACCATCTCCATGGGGTCAACCGCGCCGCTCAGGCAGGTCTCGACAAGATGCGCCATGCCCGAGGCCGTGTCTGCCGCAAGCGCGTAGGCGTTGCCGGTCATAAACTCTATGTTGCGGCTCTCGCAGCCGGGAACGGCGTCAATAAACAGTATCGGCAGGCGCTTCATGACCGCCTCCGTGGTGCTCAGGCCGCCGGCCTTCGTAATGATGAGGTCTGCCGCATCCATGTACAGGCTCATCTTATCCGTAAAGCCGCAGATCTTTATGCGTATATCGTCGCCGGTGAGAAATTGCAGATCCTTTTCAAGCTGACGGTTGCTGCCGCAGACGATCACGAGGCTGTCGTTTTCATCCATGATCTCGCCGAGGCGCAGGGCTATGCTGCGTATCGGGCCGCAGCCCATGCTGCCGCAGCACAGGAGCAGCACCCTGCCCTCCTCGCTCATGCCCAGGGCGCGGCGCGCGGCCTTTTTGTCGCTTCTGCGGCAGAACTCCTCGCGCACGGGAATACCCGAGGCGACGATCCTGTTTGCCGGTATGCCCTGGCTCACAAACTCCTCGCGCAGCTTCTCGTGCGGGATGAAATACTTGTCCGCGACGATCTCCGATACGCCGGGGCTGCATGTATAGTCTGTTGCAACGAAAAAGCTCGGGATGTTTATCTCGCGGTTTATCCTCAGCTCCGTCATCATCATCGCGGCAAAAATGTGCACGCTTATAACGACATCGTAGCTGCCGGAAAACAGCACCTTGCACAGCTCATCCGCGCCCTTTGCGTTCTGCTCATACATTCTGCTCTGCGGCGTCATTTCGCTTATGCGGTAGCCCACGCCGTAAAGGCGAGGGGTGTATTTATACGCAAGCTCATGGCCGCGGCTTATGAGCTCGGCACGCGCCTTGGGCAGGAAATCGAGCGCGTTTACTATATCGCACTCGCAGTTCATTTTCTCAAAATACGCGCATATCGCGGAAGCGGCGCTGTTGTGCCCTCCGCCGGTGTTGCAGCTCAATATAAGTACCTTCACTGTTTTGCAGCCCTCCTCTTTCTGCGCTGCTCAAGCAGCACGAGCCTCGGTCTGTTGTATCTCTGTATCAATATAAACGGAACATTGCCCAGAATATTATACACAAGCCAGAAAACGAGCGCCCAGACGCCGCGCCAGAACAGAAATATGCCCAGCGACAAAACGATAAGCCAGTAATGGACGCACTCGGCAACGCAGGTCTCGGCAATGAGGACGTCCATGCCCTGCTCACGGTTCTGCTTGGTCATTTTCTTCTTGACCATGTCCGGCATAATGCGGCTCATATCGGGAAGAGCGTCCTTCCAGTGCTTTATACCGAGCTTTTCGTAGACCTTGCCGCCGTTTTCCCAGTCCGCCGTGCGGTACGGAAAGCTTTCGGCCGAAAACCGCGCTCTCGGCAGCGCCTGGCCGACAAAGTGTGAAAGTATGCCGAGGACGGCTATATAAATGACCGCATAGAGTAAGCTCATTTCTTCCCTCCGAGAATCTTCACATATCTTGCCGTGTAAACAATAAGGCTCAGCACGATCAGCCCCGCGCAGACGATCGTGCAGCCGACGGACACCGGCTGCGGCAGATGCGGCAGTATAACATGCAGCATCATGACGGCGTAGATAACGCCCGTGCAGAGCTTGCCTGCCCATATCGCGCTGTTGACCGTGTCGGTCCTTTTAAGGACATACCAGCCCATGATAAGCATGATTAGCTCCTTGACGACGTGCAGCCCCAGAAGCCACCACATCGCCGGATACCGCATCGCAACGCAGAGCATCATGGCGCACTGCGTGAGCTTATCGGCCACGGGGTCGAGCACCTTGCCGAGATCGGTCACCATATCATACTTTCGCGCTATGCGTCCGTCGAGAATATCGCTCAGGCCGCTGGCGGCGAGCGTAATGAGCGCCTCCGTGAAATCCTCTTGCACATAAAGCACTATAAACAGCGGTATCAGCAGCAGACGGAAATAGCTGAGTATATTCGGAATTGAAAATGCCTCGGCGCGTATCTGCCTGCCAATATTTCTTTTCATCGGGGCGTTCGACATGTCCTAACCACCTCAAATTCATATTACCTTTATATTTTATAGGTATTTTAGAATTCCGTCAAGTTATTGGCAATACACACCACGGCGCATGTGTCCAGTAAGTCCGCAGGCTTATCGGAAAATTTACAATTTATTAATTACTGTGCCACAGGAAATCCGTATAATACTTTGGGCTTATTTGGGCCTACACTACATACGGGGGCAATAATAATGAATAATTCATACGATGTTGCAATTATCGGCTGCGGCACAGCCGGCATTTTCGCAGGCTACGAGCTTATAGCCCGTCATCCGGAGCTTAAGATCTGTGTGCTCGATCAGGGCGGAGACATATATTCAAGACACTGCCCCATCGTCGCGGGCAAGGTCAAGGAATGCATCCATTGCAGCGTGTGCGACACGATGTGCGGCTTCGGCGGCGCCGGCGCGTTTTCCGACGGCAAGTATAACTTCACGACCCAGTTTGGCGGCTGGCTGACCGATTTCATGGATGACGATGAGGTCATGAGCCTCATAAATTACGTCGATACCGTAAACATGAAATACGGAGCGACCGACAAGACCTTTTCGACCGATACGCCAGAGGCGAGAGCTCTCGAGCGCGAGGCATTAAAATATGACCTGCACCTGCTTCAGGCAAAGGTCAAGCATCTGGGCACCGAAAACAACCTGCGCATCCTTCAGAATATGTACGAGGATCTGTGCAAGGTAATAGAATACCGCTTCCGCACCGAGGTATGCAGTATAGACCGCGACGGCGAGGGCTACTCGCTTTCGCTCAGGCAGGGCGAAAATATAAAGTGCCGCTACCTTGTCGCGGCGCCCGGCAGAAGCGGCGCGGAGTGGTTCTCCGAGCAGTGCCGCAAATTAGGCGTTAAGCTCATAAACAATCAGGTTGACATCGGCGTGCGCGTCGAGCTTCCTGCGACCGTTTTTGAGCACATCACCGACGTTGTCTACGAATCCAAGCTCATCTACCGCACCAAGCAGTACGGCGACAAGGTGCGTACCTTCTGCATGAACCCCTACGGCCATGTCGTCGCCGAAAATGTCGAGGGCATAAACACCGTCAACGGCCACTCCTACTCCGATCCCGCTCTGCGCAGCGAGAACACTAACTTCGCGCTTCTGGTGTCCAACCGCTTTACCGAGCCCTTTGATCAGCCCTATCGCTACGGCAAGCACATCGCATCGCTGAGCAATATGCTCTCCGGCGGTGTTCTGGTCCAGCGCTTCGGTGACCTTGTCAAGGGCGTTCGCACGAACGAGCACCGTCTTGCGCAGTCGTACACCCGCCCGACGCTGACTGCCGCCGTTCCCGGCGACCTGAGCCTTGCTCTGCCGAAGAGACAGCTTGACGATATAATTGAGATGATATACGCTCTGGACAAGATCGCTCCGGGCACGGCTAACTACGACACGCTCCTGTACGGCGCGGAGGTCAAGTTCTACTCCTCGCGTCTTGAGCTCTCCGATGAGCTCGAAACAAAGTTTTCAAATTTCTTCGCCATCGGCGACGGCGCGGGCATCACCCGCGGCCTTGCCCAGGCGGCGGCCTCCGGCGTGAAGGTCGCGCAGGTCATCTCCGAGCGCCTCGGATGATTTAAAATACGCAAAGCGGCGGATACGAAATGTATCCGTCGTTTTTTGCGTTTTACACTATCTTTTCCGTCGAAAATTCGCTTTCGAGCACCGAAAGGCCTGCGCGGTTGCGCATGTTCACAGTCCATATGCTTATCCCCGCAAGGCCGTATTCACGCACGAGCGCAAGCCGGGCGCGGACGCTGCGGGCGTCCTCGAACCACACCTCGTGCCGGACTCCGGCAGGGTCAGTGTAGTTAAAAAACGGCGCCTGAGCGGTCTCGTCAAGCTTTATCTGCGCATAAACGGACGCTGCCAGATTCACGGCCGCGGCGTTGGATATCACCCGTGCCGCCTGTCCCTGCTTCCACGGGAGAGTCCAGTCGTAGCCGTAGTTTGAAAATCCCAGCAGTATCTTCGACGGCGGCATTTTCGTCACAGCGTAATCTATTACCTTGCGCATTTCATTCACCGGCGATATCGCGCGCGGCGCGGAGTATGTATAGCCCCACTCGTAGGTCATGATGACGACCCTGTCGCAGTACTGCCCGTGGAAAGCGTAATCGTGCGCGGTGTACAGCACGCCGTGCTGATCGTCCGCGCTTTTCGGCGCGACGGCGCTCGATAGCATGTAGCCGCTTGAGTGCAGCGTTTCGGACATGCGCTTTAAAAAGGCGTTGTAGCCCTCGCGGTCATAGGGCTGAACGTACTCGATGTTGAGATTTACGCCGTAATATCCGCGGCTTTCGAGCACGGAGAGCGTGTTGCGCACCAACGTATCCTGCGCGGCCGCATCCGTAAATATGCTGTGGGCAATGCCGCTTGAAAAGCCGCCGTTTACGCCGAGATTAGTGAGCGTTAAGAGCGGCGCGCAGCCATTTTCCCACGCGGCGCTTATCATGCCCTCGTCGTCTACGGGCGTTATCCCGCCCGTTTCGTCTATCTGCCACGAAAACGGACACAGATACGTCAGCTGCGGCAGGACTGCACCGAGCCGCTCGGCGCTTATGTTCGGGTAGGCGTAGCCGTTTACCTCCGTTTCGCTCACCGGCCGCGACATGTCGGGAATGACTATCGCCTGACCGACGCTCAGCCGTGCGGGATCGGAAAGCTCATTTAATTCGGCAAGCGTGCGTACCGTCACACCGTTTGCCCGCGCTATCGAATACAGGCTGTCGCCCCGCCGGGCAATATAAATTCTCATACCATCACCTCTGTAAATGGTATGAGTAATTTTTAAATATATTATTGACAGTTTAACCATGTCGGTGTACGCTCAAAGAAAAAACACGGGAGACAGCGCAATGAGGATAATAAAGAAGTGGACAGGCCGCAGGCCGGAGGAGGCCGGCGAGGTGAAGCTTCTCGAGGTCAGTCAGGCCGAGATGTTCGAGCAGATGTACCCTCTGCTCGGTCAGCTTGCCCTGCACGCGACGAGCGGTCACGATGTGGACTACCGCCTGTATTTCATCTGCGAGAACGGGCGCAGAATACTGCCCGTGGATAAGCCGAGCGTTTTAAGCGGCGCCTTTAACGGCGGCGTCAACCCCCTCGTCGACTGCGAGCCGGTGACGGCATCGAGCATAAACGAGCTTACCGACACGGCTGCACTGCTCCCCGCCGTTGAGGCAAGCGCATATCTGTTTAAATGAAAAATCACCGGCTATTTACACGCTGAGCTGACGGAAAACCTTCCGTCGGCTTTTTTTATGCAATTATTCTTGCACAGTTTTATGCGTTTGCCTATTTTCTTGTCATTTCAGGCACTTCTGTATGTTGAATTACATAAAAAACAGTCCTATGATGTGGTCAATAAAAAGAAAGTCCCCTGTGGGACGGAAAGGATCGCATCATGAAAACCAAATCTTCAAGTCGTACCGTTTATGTTATCACCGCTGTTCTCTCGGTTTTTGTTCTGCTCCTCGCGGCAGCCGGCTTCACAAATATTGAGGCTCAGAAGGTCGAGAGAGTTTCGGCCGACGCAAATTTCATAAAGCATGCCGACGCTGCCGGCGAGCTCGCGGCCTCCATGGGCCTTGCAAACACCGTATACCCCATGTCCGCTCAGGGAGCCGGTACTGACAATGACAGTGAGCTTGGCCGTATGGCAGAGGCTTTAAAGCCCGTAGCGGAGTTCAACTCCGACGCATCCGTACTCGACCGCAATGTCGCATATCTGCTCAATAACGGCACTGCCGCCTACGGCGCGACCTACGGCGAGATATGCAGCGCAGCAAGCGCATCGTATCGCGCAGACCTGGATGCGGCAGCCCATGATGCCGCCGTTTGGACGGCAGTGTGCGCAGTCCTCGCCCTGACTGGCGTAGCCGGACTCGTGGTCTCGGTCACAAAGATCGAATACAACGAGCACTAAGCAGCTGTTAATTCTCCTTCTTACTATACTCCCTATGAAAAAGAGAGTGCAGACTTTGGTCTGCACTCTCTTTTTTAGTGGATAGCTGCCATCTGATAGCCGATAGCTATATGTGTGCGGCGATGCCGCACGGATTTGAATATCACCTCATCCGTCGGCTGCGCCGACACCTTCCCCTCGGAGGGGAAGGCAATGAGCTGCGGCACAAAATCTGCGCCGAACCGCCGAGAGGCGGCAGCCTCACGGTTTCGTCGGAAGTTTAGATACCGGGCTGACGCAAAATATATTGCAGGCTGTCGGTAAGCGGCAACTTCACGGTTTCCACGGCACTCTCGACACCGAGCTGACGCAATCACCGTATTCGCAGGCGCCTCAGTTCGCCTCTAAAAATCAGCGTTGCCGGTGGTGCGGGGGTGCAGCTCAACGTCACGGATGTTGGATACGCCGGTGAGGTACATTACAAGGCGCTCAAAGCCCATGCCGTACCCCGCGTGGCGGCAGGAGCCGTAGCGGCGCAGATCGAGATACCACCAGTAGTCGTCGGGGTTCAGGCCCAGCTGCTCCATGCGAGCAAGCAGAACGTCGAGCCGCTCCTCGCGCTGCGAGCCGCCGATGATCTCTCCGACGCCCGGAACAAGGCAGTCGGCCGCCGCAACGGTTCTGCCGTCGTCGTTCATGCGCATGTAGAACGCCTTGATCTCCTTGGGGTAATCGGTGACGAAAATTGGCTTTTTGAAGACCTTCTCGGTCAGATAGCGCTCGTGCTCGGTCTGAAGGTCGATGCCCCACTCGACGGGGAAGTCGAAGCTCTCGCCGCTTTTTTGCAGAATATCGACGGCCTCGGTGTAGCTTATACGGCCGAAGTCGTTGGAAACAACGTTCTCAAGACGCTCAAGCAGGCCCTTATCGACGAAGGAGTTGAAAAACTGCATTTCCTGCGGGCAGCGCTCGATGACGGTGTTTATGACGTACTTGACCATCGCCTCGGCGTTGTCCATGTAGTCGTAGAGATCGGCAAAGGCCATCTCGGGCTCTATCATCCAGAACTCGGCAGCGTGGCGCTGAGTGTAGGACACCTCGGCGCGGAAGGTCGGGCCGAAGGTATATACATCACCGAAGGCCATGGCAAAATTTTCGGCGTTGAGCTGGCCGGAGACGGTCAGGCTCGTGACCTTGCCGAAGAAATCCTTGCTGTCGTCGACCTTGCCGTCCTCGCGCAGGGGGAGGTTGTTGAGATCGAGCGTCGTTACGCGGAACATCTCGCCCGCGCCCTCGCAGTCGGAGCCGGTTATGATCGGCGTGTGGACATATACAAAGCCGTTATCTCGGAAAAACTCATGCACCGCCTGTGCCGCGACGCTGCGGACGCGGAAGGTCGCCGAGAAGAGATTCGTGCGCGGTCTCAGGTGCTGGATCGTGCGCAGAAACTCGACGCTGTGGCGCTTTTTCTGAAGCGGATAGTCGGGGGTGGAGGCGCCCTCCACAAGCACCTCGGCCGCCTTGAGCTCAAACGGCTGCTTTGCCTCGGGCGTGAGCACAAGCTCGCCTCTTGCGATGAACGCGGCGCCGACGTTCTGATGCGCAAGCTCATCGTAGTTGGACAGCTTGTCCCGCTCGAGCACGACCTGAAGGCTCTTGAAGCACGAGCCGTCGTTAAGCTCGATAAAGCCGAAATTCTTCATGTCGCGAATGGTGCGCGCCCAGCCGCAGACGGTTATCTCTTTGCCGCCGAAGCTGTCCGCATCGGCAAATATCTGAGCGATCTTAGTGCGTTTCATAATAACACTCCAATCTTTTGTTTTGTTTGTTGACAAGCGATTATTATATACTATTTTTTTCTTCCTTGCAACAAAATTAAAAATGTGATATATTAATAATGTATTAAGGATAAAAGCTTTTGTGGTGCCGCATGAAGCGGCGCAATTTTTTTGGAGGTCGAAAAAATGCTGGCGGTTGGTCAAACGGTTGTCTATGGAACGCAGGGAGTGTGCATGGTCAAGGAGATAAGCATGCTCAAGCTCGGAAAAACGAAGGGCGAGTACTATGTCCTCAGCCCGATCGACGATCCGGGCAGCACTGTTTATGTGCCGACGGCGAGCGAAAAGCTTGCAAATAAGCTCCGCCCGGTGCTGACGGGCAGCGAGGCAAACGCGCTTATCGACGAGGCAGCGAACGAGCCGCTTGACTGGATAACGAGCGATAACGAGCGCAAAACGGTCTGCGACGATATCGTCAAAAACGGCAGCCGC
>ENA-ORNF01001407-ORNF01001407.1-human-gut-metagenome-genome-assembly--contig:-NODE-1407-length-21041-cov-7.453683_pt1 | contig 21041 bp, 15 predicted proteins | sample MGYA00242110_ERZ509012 | MGnify/ENA primary metagenome ERZ509012 (study PRJEB26280, sample SAMEA2338714) | human gut metagenome | biome: human gut; feature: human-associated habitat; material: faeces...
CTCCAGGATAACGAAGAGGACTAAAAGCTATCTCCATCCCTGAAAATAACAATGCAAGGAAATGCGCTCCGATAGGGTAATACCGAAGGGGCGCATTTTCCTGTTTTCAGATCAATTACAAAAATAATGAAAAAATGTTTGAAATTTGCCGACAGATATGCTATAATGATAAAAGGTATCGAATTATGAAGAGACAAAAAATTATAGCTTTCGGAGGTAATTATGGCTAAAAAATTTTCTGCTGATAAAAAGCGCTCACCCGTCAATATTATTGAGGGTATAGTGATAACAGTTCTTATCGTGCTTATAATCTTTATGCTGGTGGTTTATTTTGCGTTCAGCAAAACAGGCGCCACACCCAAGTTCTTCGGATACACCTTCTACCGCACAATGGCGGTTAATATGGAGACCGATATCCCCGCAGGCACGGCGATAATCGCAAAGGCTTCCGAGATAGACAATATCAAGGAGGGCAGCGTGGTGCTTTGCAAGGTCGATGAGACCACGGTGCTTACCAGAGTTGTGCAGATAGTGAACGAGAACGGTCAGCTTTCCTACGTGGTAAAGTTTGACACAGCTCCCGCTGCGGATACGTTCAAGATACCCGGGGATAATGTTATTGCAAAGGCTATCTACCAGAGCGCAGGCCTTGGCTCAATGCTGGGCTTTGTAACTTCTACTTTCGGAATAATGCTGATAATCATTATCCCCAGCTTTATTATAATAGTGTTCCAGGTGATAAGGATAATCAACGTAAAGCGCAAGGAAGAGGACGCTTCCTCTCTGGACGATCTGGACGAGATAATGAAGGATTCCGACAACAGATTTGAGGATATGTTCAGCGACGATATCCCCGCCGATGAAGAGCCGAAGCTCAGACCCATTGCCAAGAAGGCAGATGAGGCGGCAGGCGTTCTCACCGTTGATGACAGCGGCAAGGCTGCCGAGATAGATAAGGACGGTCCTATCTTCACCTTTGAAAAGCCCGAGGCAGAGAAGAAAAAGGAAAAGCCCAAGCACGTTATCCCCAAGCCCAAGACACCCAATACCGACAGCTTCTATTCCTACCTTTCCGATAAGGCTGATGACCAGCTTTACGGCGGCAGAATAAAGCGTCAGGAGATAGTTGAGGACGAGGAGGAGCAGGTAAACGACAGAAAGTCTGCAGGATTTTTCACTATTGGTCACGAGCTTCATAAGGATAAGAAGCCCGAGACAGCAAGTGAGAATATATCTAAGGAAGCTCCTGCAGCTGTTGAAGCTGCACCGACAGCTCCCGTTCAGGAAGCGGTTTCACACAATGAAGCACAGCACACTGTAATTCCGGAAGTAAAACAGCCCGTCAGGGAAGCTGTTAAGGAGGTCAAGGCACCTCAGCCCGCAGCACCTCAAAAGCGCAGAAATACAGATCAGGCAATAAGCGAGCTTATGGGCATGATAAACGCAGAGGAGAAGAAACTGCATAAATGATGTATATGGATATAGCAGCCGATGAGGCTTACAAGGGTATCAGAAACGGCGAGGGCGGTCCGTTCGGTGCCGTTATCGTAAGGGACGGCGAGATAATTGGAAAAGGTCACAACCGAGTGCTTGCCGACCATGACCCAACAATGCACGGCGAGGTTGCGGCAATAAGAGATGCCTGCAAAAATATCGGCAGCCACGACCTGAGCGGATGTACGCTTTATACCACCGCTTACCCCTGCCCCATGTGCCTGAGCGCAGCAATATGGGCAAATATCAGCCGCATAGTTTACGGCTGCACCGCTCACGACACCGCAGAAATAGGCTTCAGGGACGAGGATCTCTACACCGCACTGAAAAACGGCATGGAAATTATCCCGCTGGAATGTGAGCAGAGGGAAGATTGCCTGAAAGTGTTCGAGGAATATTGTAAGCTCAAAGGCAAAAGATATTGATAAAAAAACGCACGGTTGAACTTTTAACTTCAACCGTGCGTTTTTTTGCATTTATTCATATATCCTTGAATCCATGTTGAAAATAAGCTTCCATTTGTCCCCCTTTTTCCATGTGGAGGTGATGTGGAACCTGCCTGCAAGATCCTGATTTTCAGGCTTTTCAGCCACTGTTTCAATGATGTAGTGAACTTGAACAATATCATCACTTTGAGCGATGACCTCAAAATCGGATATTTTGTAGGACTTGCAGTCAAATTCGCTTATGATGCGGGCGTAGTCAGCACCGGTGCATTTGGATCCGCCGCATACCATGACCGCAGATTCGCTTACGACCTCAAGAAAAGCGGAGCTGTCACAGCGTCTTGCAAGCTTCCCACATAGCGGCTTCGTGGCTCATAATAATATCTTTTATCATCAAATAGCCTCCAATAAAAAATGTGTGTTACTGAAAAAAAAGCTGCCGCATTACCGCAGCAGCCATTGTATCTTATTCAGGTGTTACTTTATTTCAGGTCCGTTGTAGTTGTCATCATTATCGTCTCTTTTTGACTCACCGAAAAGTCCGTTGTCAGCAGGCTGAGAGGGAGCAGTGGGTTGATATGGCTCGTAGCCCTGATGATCGGAGTAGCCCATGGGCTGACCGAAAGGCTGTGCGTTTGCGGCACGGCCGTACAGTCCGTCAAGCTCATCTCTGGAAGAAATGCCTGTTGCAATAGCCTTTTCCTTCATGCAGCAGTAGAACTCTGCAAGTGTTGCGTAAAGATAGGGGTAAATGAGAGCCATTCCAGCTGCAGTGGCAGCGCTGCCAAGCAGAACGCCGAGGAACGCAGTAAAGATGCTTCCTGCCAGTCCGCCGAGGATAAGCCAGCCGATAAAGGACATCTGGAGACCGAAGCAGTGCATTTTCTCGCCCTTCATTGTCTGAGAGCTTATCTCAAGGGCACGGTTGGGGGTGATGTTGGGGTTTTCTGCGGTTATGTAGGGAACAAGAAAGTACTCGTACTTCTTTATTATCTGAGGGATAAGTGCTACAAAATACAGGGGAATAACTATAAGAATTGAAAGAACAAGCGATCCCATTATATCTCTGCTGTCGGATTTTGCAAAGATCAGAATTCCGATGCCGATAGGGATAAGAACCAGCAGCGACCAGAGGAAAAGCCTAAGCTTGAGGAAGAACATATTCTTTACGGTTGCCATGTAATGACCATGCTTAAACTGGGAGAAGAGCTCGCCCACGCCAGCATTTCCCGTGCGTGCGTTGAGGAAGAAATTGTTGTAGCCGACTGTAAGGGGATTTGCAAAGAAGATGTTGTAAGCCAGCGTAACTATCATTACAATGATCACCACTGCGATAGCTACAGATATTATTGCCGAGACACTGGTATCGCCCAGCATATCGCCGAAGCCCGAGAACATATCGTTGAATATCTGCTCATAATCGTCCTGAGAGAATGAGCTGTCGATATCATCATCGTAGTCGTAGCTGTAATCATAATCATCGTCGCTGCTGTAATCGCCGTAGTCGTAGCTGCTGTCGGAGGAATTGCTGTAGTTGTTGTAATACTCGTTTATGAACTCATCTGAGGAGCCGCCTCCCGAGCTGCTTGAACCTGTGCCTGTCAGCAGGATAAAGATGAGAGAAACGAGAAAAGCAGGCCAGTAAAAGTTTTTCAGTGCCGCTTTTGCGTTCTCTTTAAGCATTGAAACTGTCCACATAAAACATAATCCTTTCGTCATGATGCCCCGTCAGATAATAACGGGGTGTTTGTTTTTCTTAACAATTATTATGATATCATAAGTTACACAAAATAGCAATGATTTTTTAGTATTTTAATCCTTTTTTAATCCATAAATTTTCTCAGGTCGTTAGTATTAAAGGCAAATTCTTCGCCTGCGTCGGTGCGGACAATGAGCCTGCCGCCCTTTTCCCAGCGCACAAAGTTCAAATCCTTAAACCTGCCATAGCCATTCTCGGGATTTACTATAGGGAAGAGCGTGGTCATCTTCTCAGGCTCTTTCATGGGCTCTGATAGGTCGATAAGTGCCACATCATACGGATATGCCCAGAAGCAGCCGCCTGCTGCCGCAATTCGGTTTTCGCTGCAATAGTGCAGGTCGGTGATGATAAATGACTCACCCGAATTGCCACGGGGGACATAGTGCATTTGTTCCATATCGGAAAGCCGCAGCACGCTGTAGCCGTAAAGCCCCTCGGTATAGAAAAAGTACAGTCCCTCGGGAGCGGATAACACCTGTACCGCAGTCTCATGAAAGCTGCTGTAATAAAATGTGTAGCCATAGATCATTTTGCCCTCGGGGGAAAACAGCCTGCATCTGTATGAACAATCGCTGCCGCTGCGGTGGGCAAATTCTCCCACCCACAGGCTGTAGCCCATGTCAAGCCTTATAGTCCGCTCTTCACGGCACAGGTCGGATATGTTTTCCTCTTTTTGTACCATGAAGCGGCGGTATTCATCGGTGTGATAAATGTTATCAAATTCGTTCATTGCCGCTCCTTATATTTCTGCGCTTTCAATGCTTTCAACGATAGGTGCCTTTGCTATGTGCGAGCCTGGGATAACGGAGGATACAGCTGCCGCCAGATAGGACACAGCCGTTGCGATAACGATGTACTTTATGGGGGCAAGATAGGAGAATGCAAAGCCCAGATCGTCCATATCCAGGTCGTGGAAATGGGTCATAAAGGGTATCTGTATCACCAAAATAGCAAGCTCGGTTATCAGAAGCGAGGCGATGCCTGCCATTACCGCATAGAAAAGGCTTTCGGTGAGCATAAGCTTGTTCAGCTGCTTTTTGGACATTCCGCAGGCACGGAGCATTGCAAGCTCGGAAGTTCTGCCCGTAACGTTGGAGGAGATGATATTCACCACGTTGATAAGGGCAATGAGGGCGATAAGCACTATCACCGCATAGCCTGCTGTTTTTATCATGCTGAGCAGTGCGTAGGAAAGGTTCATATCGGAGAGGTTGTTGCTGTAGGAATTGTAGAAGTGGTTGTTCATATAAACCTCTGCCTGCTCTTCCATGCCGACTGCTGCATTTGCCGAGATAGTTCTGCTGTAAACTATTATCTCGCTGCCGTCGGAAACGGCTATTGACGATGTGCCCGAGTCTGCGCCGCACTGAGCGAAAAGCTCATTGTAGCTTTCCTCTGCCATAACAGCGGAAATACGGCCGTCTGTAGAGCGATATACCCTGTTGTCGGTGGTGTAGATGCCTGCCGTATCAAAGCTGCGCTCGTCAAGGAGATCTACTTTGTAATCCACAAAGGGAGCGGCGGAGATGCTTTCGGGGGCACTGCTGTAAACGGTATAAAGCAGCTTTCCTGCTGTGGAGTACATTCCGCTGCAAAGCATGAGCTGACCGTTTGAAAGGTCGTCGTAGCTTACATCGGACTGAATGTATTTTTCATATGTCTCACGGTTTACGGGGTGAATGTCGATGAAAACAGTCTCGCTCCTTGAAAGCTCCGTTCCGTCGTCAACGCCTGCGGAAGCTGTCATGCCGAACAGCAACAGGTGAGTGTCATACTGAACATCGGTGAAATATCCCGACTGCTTCATCAGCTCCGCTCTTTCATAAACGGTCTGAGGGTCGGTAACGCTGAGGTTTGCGGTGTAGTCATAGGGCATACGCTTAACATCGAACTCATTCTGCAGATTGCCCGTTGCGATCTCAATTCCGTAGGAGAACACGGTGAAAAGCACGATACTCATTACCATTGATACCAGCGTGATGATATAGCGCTTTTTGTTGCGCTTTGCGCTGAGTGCGGAGTATGCTGCGATAAAGCCGTGACCCTGCTCGATTCCCGAGCCGTGGCGTGAGGGCTTTATCTTCTCCTTCTTGGCAGCGGCTCTCATTGCATCTACAGGGGAAGCCTTGATGGAGCGCATACCGGTGGATATTGCCGAAACGAACACCCACAGGAAGCCGATAATAGCCGAGGAGATATAAACATAAGGCTTGATATCAAATTTCAGCATGGAAGCCAGATCGTAATCAAGGGAAACATCGTGGAGATAGGGCAGGTTCTTTACTGCGGAGAATATTGCTGCCGAGCTGCCCAGACCTGCAAGGATACCAAGGATAACGCCGGGAACTGCCAGATAAAACGCCTCCCACATTACAAGGGAGAACACCTGCTTTTTGGAAGCACCCACGGCTTTGAGCAGACCGAACTGCTTTATGCGCTCCTTTGAAGCCAGCTCAAAGGAGTTGTCTATTACCATTCTTATGCAGAACATGAAGAACAGCACTACCAGATATTCCACAGCAAAGGAAAGCGCCTGGGAGAAACGGGCGGTAACGCCTCTGCCCTCCATGTTAAGCAGCTCCTGATTCATGCCATAGTCAAAGTCATCTATCTCATAGCCCAGAGCGGAAAATGACCTGTCCATATCCCAGTAAAAGTCATTGGCGCTGTCGGAGAAGCGGGCAACAAGATTGTCCGAAAGATAGTTGTAGGATTTGAGCTGAGTATCGTTGTAGCTTACCATATTTATAGTGTCGCTGTAGCCAACAACGGTAAAGGAAATCTCCCTTATCTCTGTGATATCAAAATTCTCAGCCAGTATCATAGGCGTGCCCGCAGGAGTTTCAGCTCCCGTTTTAACGCCGCAGACAAACAGCTCCGCATTGACGGTGCTGCCTATTTCGGGGTATCCCCACTGCTCGGCGTTGGCACTGTTGATAACAAGCTCGCCGTCCTTTTCGGGAAGCCGTCCGCCGGTAACGGTGCGCATGGAGGGGGGAAGCAGGTCGCAGTCATCGGCGTTGAGCCTCAGAAAGTTATCATCAACAGGCAGACCGTTCACCAGCAGATATTCCACCTTTGCGTTGTCCTCCGCCATTTTAACGAAGTCCATATCAACGCTGCTCGAATAGGAGGAAATGCTGTATATCTCAGTTTTTTCAAAAATATCCATGCTGCGGATATCAATGAGCTGCTGCTTGTTCAGACCGTTGAATACTATATGATATGTGCCGTTAGTCTCACGGGAGATATTCAGCGAAGCCGCACGGTAAACCGAAACTGCGGACAGGATTATGGTCATGAACGCAACTGAAACGATTATGGCAAGGACAGTCAGCACCGTATGCTTTTTCTGACCTTTAAGGTATCGCAAAACTATTTCATTGAGCTTCATCATAGCACCGCCTTTCAGTTTATCTTTGATTTCAGCTCGTCCAGCTGGGCGAGCCAGAGGGCAGCCGATGCGTCGGAGGGCATACGCCAGTCACCACGGGGTGAAAGCGTAACGCTTCCCACTTTGGGGCCGTCGGGGAGACAGGAGCGCTTGAACTGCTGGGAGAAAAATCTCCATGTGAATGTCCTGAGCCATTTGAGGATAGTAGCATCGTCATATCTGCCTGCAAAGGCGCATTTTGCAATGCGGAATATTTTCTTGGGGGTAAAGCCCATGCGGACGGTGTAGTAAAGGAAGAAATCGTGCAGCTCGTAGGGGCCTACGATATCCTCTGTTTTCTGTGAAATCGTGCCGTCCTCGGAGGGGGGGAGCAGCTCGGGGGAAACGGGGGTGTCAAGGATATCACGAAGCACCTCGGAAAGCTGACCCTCCGACATCTGCGCCTCATATGCCACCAGATGGCGAACAAGGGTCTTGGGGATAGAGCAGTTAACGCCGTACATGGACATATGGTCGCCGTTGTAGGTAGCCCAGCCCAGCGCCAGCTCGGAAAGGTCTCCGGTGCCGATAACTATGCCGCCTGATTTGTTGGCGATATCCATTATCACCTGAGTGCGCTCTCTTGCCTGGCAGTTTTCGTAGGTAACGTCGTGAACGCTTTCCTCCTGACCGATATCCTCAAAATGCTGCCTTACGGACTTTGTAATATCTATCTCACGGATAGAAGCGCCATAGGCTTCCGCCAGGATAAGTGCATTGCTCTTGGTGCGCTTTGTGGTGCCGAAGCATGGCATGGTCACGGCGATTATGCCCTTGCGGTCAAGGGAGAGCATATCAAAGGCGTGAACGGTTACGATAAGTGCAAGTGTGGAGTCCAGTCCGCCCGAAAGACCGATAACGCAGGTCTTGCAGCCGATGTGCCTAAGGCGTGTGGCAAGTCCTGTTGCCTGCATGGTGAGGATCTCCTCGCAGCGTGCGGAAAGGTCTGCCTTGTCTGCGGGGACAAAGGGCATTGGTGCGTAAAAACGCTTTATCTCCTTATTTTCGGGGATATCCATGCTGAAAGTGATAAGGGGAAGCTTATATTCTGCGGAATTTTCGTAGGTGGTCATCTTTCTGCGCTCGCTTGCCAGACGTTCAAGGTCAAGGTCGGCGTAAATGATGCCGCTGCCGCTGAATGTCCTTTTCTCAGAAAGAACGGAGCCGTTCTCGCAGATAAGGCAGTGACCCGAAAAGACCATGTCCTGGGTTGACTCACCGAAGCCGCAGTCGGTGTAGATATATCCGCCCACAAGCCTTGCACTCTGCATTCTTACCAGGTCACGGCGGTATTCCTTTTTGCCTATGACCTCATCGGAAGCGGAGGGATTGCAGATGATAACAGCGCCGCCCTCTGACAGCGTTACCGAGGGGGGATCGGGTACCCACAGGTCCTCGCATATCTCAGCAGCTATCATAAGCTGTGGGAAGTTTTGGCACGAGAAGATAAGTTCGCCCATGGGAACGGTATAGCCCAGACCCATATCAATATTAACACAGTCATTTTCGTCCCAGCCCATTTCCCAGCGGGAAAAATGCCTTGCCTCGTAAAATTCGGAATAGTTGGGGATATTGCGCTTGGGGACAAGACCCAGCAGCCTGCCCTTGCAGCACACTGCGGCGCAGTTATAGAGCCTGTTGAGGTGGGGGACGGGAAGTCCGACAATGAAAAGTATATCAAGCTCGGCTGTGGCGGCAAGTATGGTTTTGAGCGCAGCAGCAGCGCCGTTTTTCAGTGTTTCGGAGAGGAAAAGGTCTCCGCAGGTGTAGCCTGTGATGCAAAGCTCGGGGAAAACCAGCACCGAACAGCCGTTTTCGGCAGCTTCACGAACCTTTTCGATTATCTTTTCGGCATTGAAGGCGCAGTTTGCCACCTTGATATCGGTCACAGCACTGCCGCATCTTACAAATCCGTCGTTCATAATATATTATCGTTCCTTTCTGAGAAGTATATTTATAAAATGACATTATTTATTATTATAACATATAGGGGCTGAAATAGCAATAAAAAAATCAGGGTTTGGCACTGTATGGGGGAGCAGATCGGGTCAAATATCTATCTTATTCCTCGGGTGCTTGGCGGAAAGTATCTCACGCTGTTTTGACATGGCAACGTGGGTGTATATCTGGGTGGTGGTGATGGAGCTGTGCCCAAGAAGCCGCTGTATGTAGCGGATATCCACGTCCTCCTCCAGCAGAAGCGTGGCAAAGGAATGCCTGAACATATGGGGTGTGATGTGTATGTCCTCACGGCACAAAAGGGCGTATTTGTTTATTATCTCCCGCACGGACTGCTCGGAAAGCCGCCTGTGGAGCCTGTTTACAAAGAAATATCCCGAGAATGTGATATCCGAGCTGAATGCGCTGCTGTATTCCCTGAGGATCTCCAGCACGTCTGTATTTTCTATCTGCACTATGCGCTCCCTTGAGCCTTTGCCGAATATCCTGACGGAATGGTACTCCAGATCAATGTCATCGGGAGTAAGGGAGCACATTTCCGACACCCTTGCGCCTGTGGCAAAGAGCATTTCCAGAATGGCGATGTCACGCAGGCACATTTTGTCCGAATAGGCGGTTTTGGCAAGCTTGCGTTCGTTGTACGCCGCTTTGAGTATGCCGTTTATGATGCTCAGCGGTATCGTCCTCGGCAGCATCGACGGCTCACGGAATGATGCGTCTATTTTGTCAAATGGGTTGCTGTCTATAATGTCGTCTATAAGCAGAAAATGTACAAAAGCCTTGATAACGGCGATCTTTCGGCGGCAGGTTCGGGGCTTATAGCTTTTGTGAAGATGGGATATGTACCGGCAGATAGATGCTTTGCTCAGGTCGCCGTGGGTGCGTTCCCACAGCTGGTTCAGGTCAATGGAATATGCCCGCAGTGTTTTGGCGCTAAGCCCCTTGTGCAGCCTGCAATAGTTTATAAAATCATTTGTGTAGATCGACAGATCCTTCATTTTACATAACTCCTTATATAATAATTTTCTATTTATTATAAGGCAAATAAGGGGATTTTTTCTTTAATGTTCTTTACAAAGGTATTATAATAACGTATAATATTTGAAAAGGGGGCTTTTTTATGGCTGATATTTCAATAGACTTCTTTTCAAATTCGCTGATGCGCAGCGTTACTTTTAAAATGTATATCCCGAATGATTTTCGTGCGGATATCCCACGGGAGGAAACGGAGTATTCAAAGCGGAAAATGAAAACTCTTTTTCTGCTCCATGGCTACACGGATAAGGCTTTCAACTGGATGCCGACATGGGTGGCGGAGAAGTATAATTTTGCCGTGGTCATGCCCAGCGGCGAGAATTCCTTCTGGCTGAACGGAGCTGCCACAGGGCGGAAGTTCTGCACCTATGTGGGTGATGAGCTGGTAAGATATGTGCGAAAGACCTTCGGTCTGGCAATGAGCGCCGATGAGACATATATAATGGGGCTTTCCATGGGCGGCTTCGGCGCACTTCACACGGCATTTGCGTACCCCGATAATTTCGGCAAGGTCACAGCTCTTTCCTCTGCGCTGATAGTGCACCGGATCGCACACATGAAAGAGGGGGAGAACAACGGCGTTGCCAATTATGACTATTACCGCAGCTGCTTCGGCGACCTTGATATTGTGGAGCAAAGCGACAACAACCCCGAGGTGCTGGCGGAAAGACTTCACAAAAACGGCATGCTTCCCGAGATATTCATGGCCTGCGGAACGGAGGATTTTCTTCTGGCTGAAAACAGGCAGTTCCATTCGTTCCTTGACAGCATAGGCGCAAAGCACATATATCTTGAAAGCAAGGGCGGTCATGATATGACTTTCTGGAACGAATATGCCATAAAGTTTGGCGAGATGATGTTCGGGTAAATAGGCGGTTCGCCGCCATGATTTTGCACAAAAACACACTAACAGTCAAAAAAATAAGTCGTGGATATAAATGTTGACATTGCATATATCATTTGCTATACTTAGCAAACTCGGACGGTGCATACAAGCACCTTGCAAGGTGTTTCACTTTTTAAGTGAGATTCCCGGATGGACATGATCATCATGAGCCAGATAAGATGTTATTCTTATCTGGCTTTATTTTTTGGAGGAATAGCTATGGACTTATACTAATCAGTTTTAAGCGTTCAAAGATCATTGTGCATATCACTGCTCAGGAATATCATGCTCAGCAGCATTGCCATCATTACATTCCCCATATTATTCGGCGGCAGCAGCTTATGGGTGGTAATGCCGGTTGTGGAGGTTATCGTTTTGATTGTAAGTTTGGTATTTGTAAAATCATAAAAAGTATCTCATTGAAAAAGAGTAATAATGCCATAAAAAAACAGGGCTGTTACGGTATATCCGCAGCAGCCCTGTTTGATATTATTTCTCAAAAATGCAGCGGGCGCTCATGGTTTCGCCCGGCTCGACCCGCCTGAGACTTGTGATGTCGTCCTGCCTGTACTTGTCAGTGTCCTCCCACAGCACGGGGAGATAGACCTCGTTGTTCTGCGTGTCGGGTATGCCGTCGTTTATCGGCACCCTTTCGCACATTCCGCTGGGGTAGTAGAGCATTGCTTCGGTGCAGCCCTCAAAGAAGCGATTTTCATAAAGCACCTTTGGAGCGCTGAGACTGGGTTTATCGCTTGTGTTTGTCATGTCGATATCGGTGTAGGGCTTATTCTTGTAGGCAGTTACTGTTACGGAAAAGCCGTCGATATCATAGCTTTCGGATATTCCCTCGTCTTCCGTCTGTGAGGTCTCCGCCTGCGTCTCTTCGGTCTGTGCGGCGGTCACTTCCGTCTCCGCTTCATCAGCTTTGTACATAACGGTGGTGGTTTTGTCGGGGAATATGACGGAAAGACTTTTGCCGTCCTTTGAAATTAAAACTATGCCGAGCAGGGTGCCGTCATATTTTGGATTATCCGATGTAAGGCTGGCATAAACCGTTGTGCCCTTTTCGGCGGGAACTGCGGAAACGGAGCCTGCGGCGGTGTCGCCGTTGAAACACAGCGCATATCCGTAGCTTTCGTCAATGATGATATATCCCTGCTCATTTTCCCACTTGCCCACGCACATAGGGTAAAGGGTTTCAAGGTCATAGGAATGGTCGTTGGCGGCATCTACAAATGCGTCGATAAGATATTCGTCAGGGTCATGTGCCTGCTCCTGCGGAGTGTATTCAGGCATTCTGTAGCTGTTGTCCGAGGCGAGTATAGACATGGGCCAGACGATAAACAGCATGATAGCTATGATGACGGCTGCAACGCCCACCCATTTGGGCATATTTGAGGGGCTTTCGGATATAAAGCGTGTGCGGCGGCGTGATGCCTTAGGTGTTATCAGCCGAACCTGCCACTCGTTGGAAATGGAGTTGACGCAGATGTATGAAGCGCCGTGACCGAAGCAGTAGGCGATAAGGTTTGCCACTTCCTTGGTGTATGTGGTGCGGTAAAGCAGCGAGGTGGCTTCCAGGCGGAAGTCCTCATCTGCTGCCAGACGGGAAAAGTCGTGGCTGTTCAGCAGCTCGTACCACAGCTGATAATTGTCGGCAGTGGATTTTTTCATTACCATGCGGCGTATCTTTTCAAGATAGAACTTCCGCATAGCTTCCATGCGCTCTTCATCTGTCTGATTGAGCTTTTCGGGGTCAAGGGAGCTGAAATCAAAGCCGTCGATTTCTTCATCGTCGGCGTCAGGCTTTGGTGCTTCATCTACAGAGGAAAAGTCAAGGGCATTATCCTCTTTTTTATCTTCCCTTTGCGGCTGAGGCTTTGCGCTATCATTTACATTGGAGAAATCAAAGGCATTTTCCTGCCCGTTTTCCTGCGACTGAGACTGCTCCTGTTTTGGTGCAAAGGAAAGGTTCAGACCCTCTTGGGTGGTGTCGGGCTTCTGCGGCTCTGGCGTGTTCTTCGAACGTGCATATGCGCAGGCGGACTTGTAAGCGTCAAATATCCGCTTGAACTCCTCGGGGTGTTCTTCGGGATTGTACTGCTTTGCAAGCTTTGCGTAAGCCGCTTTTATGGTTTTTATGTCCTTTGTAGGTTCAATTCCAAGTATATTCCACATTTATATGTAAATGCCTTTCGTTAGTTTTGGCTTATGAAAAATACTGCTGTAACAGGCTGCCTGCCAGTACAAGAGCAAAGAATATCAAAGATATGATAACCATGGTCATAAGCTGCGGAGCGGTGCGATGAAGCAGGCTTGGGCCGCCCATATAGCTTGGCACCTTGTAGCTTTCCGGGGGCTTTTTGCCGCTGTGGGAGATGTAAACCGCCCATTTGTCGCCCTTTTTCTGCGGCAAAGCCCGTGAGCCACGGCTGAACCTGCTTGCAATGTATGACGATACATTCGGTGCAAGAAGCTCCTTGTCAAGCAGCTTCTGAGCCTTTTTTCTGAAGCCCTTGTCATCGCATACGGACAGAAATGTGGGCTTTCCCAGCAGCCATTTCCAGCAGGAGATATCGTCACGCTTGTTTTTGTCGGAAAGTATGAGAGCCATGTTCTGCAAAAACTTTTCCTGAGCCAGCTGTGGAGTTATCTCAAAGTCGGGAAAAATATCCACGGAGGTGAAGTTGAACTCAGTCTGTTCTGACTGCTCATGCTGCTCAGGCTGTAGCTGTTCCTGCTCTTTCACTTCGGGAGCGGCTGCTGTGATCGTAACGATCGGATCGCTGCGGCGCTCATTTACCGATCTTGCCAGGGCAGAGGCGGACTTGTAAGCGTCAAAAATCCTCTTGAACTCCTCGTGGTGTTCCTCGGGATTGTACTGCTTTGCAAGGCGGGCATAGGCACGCTTTATCTCCCTTATGTCCTTTGTAGGCTCAATTCCAAGTATATTCCACATATCAGTATTCCAGATTGTCCAGAAGAGCGGTCAGATCCTCCGCAGCTTCGTGAATGCGGCGGTTGTTCTGCATATTAAGTGCTGCCTTGAAGCTGCCCAGAGCATTGTCTATCATATAGCGCTCCTCGGGCAGAGCTTCCTCATAAATGCGTTCGGCACGGGCAATGAGCAGACGGTTCTCTTCCTTGTCCGCAGGGCTTATTTTAAGAGTTTCCATTTTTTTGAGGGCGGCGTTTATCTCCTCATCGCTCATATTGTTGGAACTGCTGAGCATTACGTGGCTGTAGTGCTTGTTATCCGCTAAAGTGGTGACATCGACCACAAGTATCCCGTTGATGTCATAGGTCATGCGGGCGGTGCAGGTGGGCTGATGCTTTCGTGCAGGCGGGTGCTTTACACAAAGCTCGCCTATGTACAGGTTGCGTGAGGGCACACGGCTCTCGCCCTGATAGAACTTGAACTTTGACACGGTCTGACCGTCGTTCACGGCGCTGTAGATATGCTCACGGCTGGTGGGCAGGGGAGAGTTGCGGTCGATGATGAAGTCCATTACTGATTCACGGCTCTGTATGTCAAGAACGTCCGTTCCCAGGGAAAAGGGGCAGATATCGGTGAGGATAATGTCTTTCAGCTTGTCGTTTCTGTCCTTTATGCCTGCAAAAATGCCTGCTCCCTGAGCAATGGCAGTATCCGGGTCGATATCTGTACAGGGGCGCTTGCCTGTTATCTTTTCGATGAACGCCCTGACTGTGGGCATTTTGCATGAGCCGCCCACAAGTATTATATCGTCGATATCATCAATACTGAGACGGCTGTCGTGGAGCGCTTTTCTTACAGGCGATGCCACTCTCTCAAACACTGCGGAGCAGACCTCTATGAGCTTGTTGTTGTCAAGGGTCAGCGAAAGCTGCTTGCCGCCGATGTTTGCTATCATCATTGCCATTGGCTGGGTGGTGAGGGATATTTTGCATTCCTCTGCCAGCCTATATACTATCGCCTTGTCATCGGGGGAGAGGGTGTTCATGTCAATGCCGTTTTCCTTGCAGAAGTAGTAGGCAATGGCTTCGTTAAAGTCCTTACCGCCCAGATGATTGTCGCCTGCAACGGCAAGTATCTCCATAACGCTGTCAAAGGAATCGACTATGGAGATATCAAGGGTGCCTCCGCCGAAATCCACTATCATATATGTGCCGTCCCCGAAGCCGTGGCGTGCCTGATAGGCAAGTGCTGCGGCGGATGGCTCATTTACCAGCCTTTCAACATAAATGCCGGAAAGCTTTGCGGCAAGCTTGGTGGCGGTTCGGCAGTTATCGTCAAAATATGCGGGCACGCTGATGACAGCCTCGGTCACAGGCTCGCCCAGATAGGCTTCCGCATCTTCCTTTATCCTGCGCAGCACAAGGGAGGACAGCTCCTCGGGAGAGAAGCTCCGTCCGCTGAGAGTTACGGTCTGGCGCAGACCCATTATCCGCTTGAACTCTGCCGCTGTGGCGCTGGGGTGGGATATAAGCCGCTCCTTTGCCACCCTGCCCACAAGTATCTCGCCATTGTCGTCAATGCTGACAACAGAGGGAAGATAGTTATCTCCCAGACTGTTTTTTATAATCTCAGCCTTTTCGTTCCTGTAGCATACGGCAAGGCTGTTTGTAGTTCCCAGATCAATTCCTATGATAGCCATAATTACCCCCAAAAATGTCTTTTAATGATTATAACACTATTGTAACATTGATGTCAATAATTTGCGGGAATTTTAATTGAATAAAGTTCACATCAAGCAGCGTCGGCACAGCTTGAAATATTTATGCTGATGTGATATTATATTAAAGCTGCATATTATTTCCGAAAGGAATGGTCATAAAATGGATACAAACGAACTGTTTGGCAAGGAGAAGATAAGCAAAGTTCTGCTGAAGCTTGCTCCGCCTGTAATGCTGGCGCAGCTTATTCAGGCGCTTTATAACATAGTTGACAGCTTTTTCGTTGGCAGGGCTTCCGATTCGGGACTTACCGCCCTTTCAATAATCTATCCCATACAGCTGCTGATGATAGCCTTTGCCGTGGGAACGGGCGTGGGAATAAACACCGCCATGGCAGCAAAGCTTGGCACGGGCGGAACAAAGGAAGCCGACGAGTATGCGGGAGTGGGAACTCCGCTGGCTGTGGTGATGTGGCTGCTGTTTGCCGCTGTGTGCTATGCAATAATGCCCGCATATGCAAAAATGTCCACCGACTCGCCTGCGGTCATTGCCGATGTTATCGCATACGGCAGGATAGTGTGCGTGTTCAGCTTCGGGCTTTTCCTTGAAAGCGTGTGGACAAAGATCCTGCAGGCTCACGGCGATATGAAAACGCCTATGGCGGCGCAGATAATAGGTGCGATCACCAACATTATCCTTGACCCTCTGCTTATTTTCGGAATGTTCGGGCTTCCCAAAATGGGCATATCGGGGGCGGCTGCCGCCACAGTTGCGGGTCAGATAGCTGCGGCGCTGGTTGTTATGAAAAAAGGCTTCCGCAGGTCTCCCGACAGGAGAAAATACCCTGCATACATAAAGCGCATATTCGCTCTTGGCACGCCGAATATCCTTATGCAGTCCGCATACACGTTCTATATTCTTGGACTTAACCTTATACTTTCAGGCTTTTCGGATCAGGCAGTCACAGCGCTGGGACTTTACTACAAGTGGCAGACCTTCTTCTTTATCCCCCTTGGAGCAATGCAGACCTGCATAGTGCCTGTCATAAGCTTCAACTATGCGGCGCACAATATCGAGCGCTGCAAAAAGACATTGTCCGCCTCGATCATATTCGGCATAGCGCTTATGTCGCTGGGAACATTATGTTTTGCAGTTATCCCCGAGCAGATGCTGAGGGTGTTCAGTTCTGACGAGCAGGTGGTGGCGATAGGAACATTCGGGCTCAGGATAATCGGCATAAGCTTTATCCCCATGGTTACGTCGCTTATTTTCCCCGTGTTCTTTCAGGCGGTGGGAAGCAGCGTGAAAAGCTCATTGCTGACAGTTATAAGAACGGTCATACTGTTCGTTCCGCTGGGATATATCTTCTCACGGTTCGGACTGGAAAGGTTCTGGCTCACATTCCCTGTTACGGAGATCATCACAACCACAGTCGGATTTATCTTTTACCATAGATTTCTTGAAACGCCTTATGTGCAAAAGGGCTTGGATAAATAAGAACCTGTCTTCATAAGAAATGTGTGCGGATTTTCGAGCATAATTTTGTTGCAGAGTAGGCAAAAATCCGCAGGCGGGCTTTCGCCCGGCAAGGATTTTTAACGCAGTCTGCGGCAAAATTTGCCGAAAAGACGTGCGCATATGCTTGTGAAGACGGGTTCTAAGTTTGGCAGTTGGCATAATTTCAAATAATGTTATTTCTGCTGCTGCAATTATCTGTCCTGCATCTTCTCAGATAAAAACAAAATATTTCTCTCTCAAAATGTCTCAACGAGACAAAGTTACTTAACGCAGTGAAAATATACCATCGACCCATCAATGTGAAAATCGATTTTTTTGTACATTTTCTGCAAAATACCCCTCAGCTCTTCCTCAGTCTGGAACGGAGGAGAAAACCAGCCTTTCTTTGCAAGAATATTCTTCACAAGCCAGTCTGTTATTTTTGATTTTCCCTTTATGTAAAAGCAGGCAACAAAATCACCGCCCGGCTTCAGAACACGCCATGTTTCGCTGAATGCTTTTTGCTTATCGGGAAATGCGTGGAAACCATTCATGCTGACAACGATATCAAAAGACTCATCATCCATTTGCAGATTTCCCACATCGCCCTGAATGCACTTGATATGTTCATAGCCGCTAAGTCTTTTCTCGGCTTGCTCGATCATATCCGTACTGTAATCGAGACAAGTAATGCGGGCATTTTTTAAGGCCGCCCACTTGCGCTCCGTGAACACAGCCGTTCCAACAGGAACATCAAGCAGATCCCCGGAAAAATCGTCAGGGATATATGATAAGACTTTGCGTGCTACCTCATTGTCATCAGTCCCGCTCCAAAACAGCTTTATATACATTCTGCTGAAAAAATTTCCCTGTGTAAGTACATCATCATATATATTTTTTGATGATTCGTAAGCATTTTGGATCTTATCTGCCATATAACTCTCCCCTTAAATTTTAGAACCTGTCTTCATAAGAAATGTGTGCGGATTTTCGAGCATAATTTTGTTGCAGAGTAGGCAAAAATCCGCAGGCGGGCTTTCGCCCGGCAAGGATTTTTAACGCAGTCTGCGGCAAAATTTGCCGAAAAGACGTGCGCATATGCTTGTGAAGACGGGTTCTTATATCATTGCCGCTTACCAAGCTGCATATAGATTTTCTCAAAATTTCTCAACACGCCGCATTATTTCAGCATATCGCATATCTCCTGCAAAAACAGCTTTGCGTCCGCAGGGGAAAATTCATCGGGATTGGTTTTTCTGAGCCTTGACAGCACCTCTTCATCATTCAGCGCACCGAAGGATATCTGTCCGTCGGCAGAAGCATTCCTGCCCTCCGCCTTTTCCTTTTCCATCTCGGAAAGTATCTCCTTTGCACGGTTGATGACGTTCTTGGGCAGTCCCGCAAGCTTTGCCACCTCAATGCCGTAGCTGTCGTCAACGCCGCCCTCAACTATCTTGCGCAAAAACTTGATGCTGTCGCCGTATTTCTTGACCGCAACGCTGTAGTTCTTCACGCCGTCCACACGTCCCTCCAGCCCGATAAGCTCATGGTAATGTGTGGCAAACATGGTCTTGCATCCTATCTTTCTGGTGTTGGCAATATGCTCTGCCACAGCCGTTGCAATGCTTATTCCGTCAAATGTGGAGGTACCTCTGCCCACCTCGTCAAGGATAACAAGGCTCTGCTTGGTTGCATGCTTTAAGATGTCCGCCACCTCGCTCATCTCCACCATAAACGTGGACTGACCTGCCGTAAGGTCATCAGATGCACCCACACGGGTGAATATGCGGTCAACTATGGATATCTTTGCATAATCCGCAGGCACAAAGCAGCCTATCTGAGCCATCAGCACGATAAGTGCAGTCTGGCGCATATATGTGGATTTACCCGACATATTGGGGCCTGTGATAACAGCCATTCGGCGGGACGATGTGTCAAGATAAGTGTCATTCGGCACATAAAGCTCGTCCGTCATAAGCTCCACCACAGGGTGACGGCCGCCCTTTATGTCAATAACGCCGTCAATGGCAATGTCGGGCTTTACATATCTGTTGCGCATGGAAACGTCCGCAAAGGAGCAGAGCACATCAAGGGCAGCCACTGCCTGAGCGGTCTCCTGCACCTCTGCAAGCTTTGATGCGATAAAGTCACGAACCTCCGCAAAAATCTCCGCCTCCAGCACAAGTACGTGCTCGCTGGCACCTGATATCTCTTCCTCAGCCTTTTTCAGCTCGTCGGTGATAAAGCGCTCGGCGTTCGCAAGGGTCTGCTTTCTTATGTACTCCGCAGGCACCAGGTCATAGTAGGACTTTGTTACCTCGATATAATATCCGAACACCCTGTTGTAGCCTATTTTCAGGTTCTTTATGCCGGTGCGTTCCTTTTCCTTGTTCTCGATATCGTCAATAATACTCTTTCCGTTCTTGATGATGTTCCTCAGCCTGTCAAGCTCGGGATTGAAGCCGTCCTTGATAACTCCGCCGTCTTTGAGCAGCGGAGGGGGATCGTCATTTATCGCATTGCCCACAAGGGCGGATATCTCGCTCAGTTCATGGATCTTTCCGCAAAGGCCCTTTATAAGAGAAGTCCTGCAGTCAGCCAGCAGATGCTTGATGTCGGGCATTTTAAGGGCAGTCTGAGCCAGAGCTTTAAGGTCACGGGGATTTGCGGTCTTGTACATGACCCTTGTCATAAGGCGTTCCAGGTCATACACGCCGTCCAGAGCATCGCCCAGCTGGGAGAGCCTTATCATGTCCGATGTAAGCTCCTCAACAGCGTCCAGCCTGTCGATGATAGCCGCAGGCTTTATGAGGGGCTGCTCGATGTATGATTTCAGCAGGCGCTTGCCCATAGATGTCTTTGTGCGGTCAAGCACCCAAAGCAGACTTCCGCGCTTTTCTTTGTTGCGCATAGTCTCGCACAGCTCAAGGTTGCGCCTTGCGGTAAGGTCAAGCTCCATGAAGCGCTTGTCGGAATAGGTCTGTATCTCGGTAAATCTGCCCACAGCCGCCCTCTGGGTGTCGCTGATGTAGTAGAAAAGTCCGCACAGTACAGCCACGGCGCAGGCATCCTTTTCGTCGATGCCGATATCGGTGAAGCTGTCCGCTGAGAACTGCTTTAAAAGCACGTCCGAATGAACGGGAGAGAAATCCTCCTCTTTCATTACGGTAACGCCCAGATTCATTCTTGTGCGGATAAACTCCCTTACCTCGGTCATGTCCGCAGCCTCGGCGTTAAATAGCAGCTCCGCAGGGGAAAAGCGTGATATCTCGTTGATAAGCGCTTCGGTAAGCTCGGGAGCAGTCTTGTCCTTATGGGTAAAAAGCTCCGCCGTGCCTGTGGAGATGTCCGCAAAGCATATAGCCGCATTGCCCTCATGAACGTAAAGCGCACCTATGAAATTGTTTTTTGAATCGTCAAGGAGATTGCTTTCGGTGAGGGTACCGGGAGTGACGATTCGTATAACGTCACGCTTGACGATGCCCTTTGCAAGCTTTGGGTCCTCCATCTGCTCGCAGATAGCCACCCTGAAGCCTAAGTCGATAAGCTTTTTTATGTATATCTCGGCGCTGTGATAGGGAATGCCGCACATAGGCGCACGCTCCGCCTGACCGCAGTCCCTGCCCGTAAGGGTAAGCTCCAGCGCTCTGGAAACGGTAACGGCATCATCGAAAAACATTTCATAAAAGTCTCCCAGACGGAAGAACACGATATGGTCGGGGTACTTGTCCTTTACCTCGAAATACTGCATCATCATGGGTGAAAGACTGCTGCGGTCAACGTTCATGGATAATAAAGCTCCTTCCTAATTATTGCAAAAGAAGCAAGGCGGAAAAGTCACCTTGCTTCTTGGAATTTCATTATCAGTGGCAGCCG
>ENA-ORNF01001418-ORNF01001418.1-human-gut-metagenome-genome-assembly--contig:-NODE-1418-length-20906-cov-5.993382_pt1 | contig 20906 bp, 16 predicted proteins | sample MGYA00242110_ERZ509012 | MGnify/ENA primary metagenome ERZ509012 (study PRJEB26280, sample SAMEA2338714) | human gut metagenome | biome: human gut; feature: human-associated habitat; material: faeces...
AATACTTTGTCAAGGTATAACGGCTTATCTCCATAATTCGAGATAACAGCACTTCTCATAACTGCATCATTTCCGGCGAAAACAGAGTATCTGAGCTCAACTTCCAGTTTCAGGATATCGTCTTTTAAATTTATACAAAGCGTCTGTACATCATCACCAAATGTCGAAGGCAATCCTTCAAGTTCAGGTTTTCCGTCAATAATCTCATACGACTCATAGTAAAGCTCTACACCGTATTTTCCTATATCTTCTGCCACTTCTATACAGCTCTGTCTAAAATCACCCATTCCCGATGTCGGATATTCCATAGGAAGTCTGTCAAGAAATGATGACTTCTCTCCGTAATTTATATGAATTTCCGAAAGTTCCTCCTTGTCCATATCAAGAAGATAGGCAAGATGAGTACCAGAAAGTTTCTTTCCATAATAAATATGTACAAGATATTTCTCGTCGATAACTCCCATCACATAGCTTGTATTTTCCGTGTCAATTTTAAATATCTTTTCTTTTTCGTCAAAAATAATCATATCATTCTCCTTATCAAAGTTTTAGAGTAAGTCCGCTTTGACCTCTTCAAGTTTTTCCACAGCGTCACTGATATTTTTACCTTTCACGCCATAATAAAACTTAATCTTAGGCTCTGTCCCTGACGGACGCACACAACACCATGCATTGTTTTCCAATTCATAGTATAACACATTTGATTTAGGAAGTCCTGTAGAACTTTTTTCACCTGTAACCATATCTTTCACTTCATCAATAAGGTAATCACGCATTTTAAGAACTTTAAATCCGCCAATAGTCTGAATCGGATTTTCTCTTTTTTCACGCATATCCTGCATTGCGTCACACAATGTCATGCCTTTAAGTTTATAATATGCCGCAACCTCGCAAAGCATCATAACAGCAACACAGGCATCCTTATCTCTCGCATATGTGCCGGCAAGACAGCCATAGCTTTCTTCCATACCAAACAGATAGGTTCCTTTTCCGGTCTTTTCAAATTCCAGAATCTTCTGTCCGATAAACTTAAATCCGGTCAGTACTTCAATCAGCTCAATGCCATAATATTTTGCAATGGCATCTGCCATATTGGTAGAAACGATGGAACGGATAAATGCACCGTCTGCCGGAAGCCCTTTTAACTCTTTTCTCTGTCCGATGACATAATCACCAATCAGACAGCCGGACATATTGCCGGTTAAGCTGTGATATTCTCCGGTCTTGGAATCTTTTACATAAACACCGAGACGGTCAGCATCCGGGTCTGTGGCAAGGATTAAGTCCGCATCTACTTTTTTGCCGAGTGCAAGTCCAAGTTCAAATGCCTCTGCTGCCTCCGGGTTCGGATAGCTTACGGTCGGGAAATCCCCATCCGGCAGTTCCTGCTCCGGAACCACATAGACATTCTGAAATCCCAATTCTTTTAATACGCGGCGTACCGGGATATTTCCAGTTCCATGCAACGGTGTATACACAATTTTTAACTCTGCCCCCACCTTGTCGATGCAGTCCTGATGAAGAACGAGCTTCTTTAATTCCGCAATATACGGGTCATCAATATCAGCACCGATGACCTGATATAATCCTGCCTTCTTTGCATCCTCAAGCTCCATGGTCTTAACGGTCGCATAATCGGTCACTTTCTTTACTTCCGCCATGATTCCGGTATCGTGAGGCGGTGTAATCTGTGCGCCATCCTCCCAGTATACCTTATAACCATTGTATTCCGGCGGATTGTGGCTTGCTGTGATATTAATTCCGGCAGTGCAGCCGAGTTTTCTTACCGCATAGGAAAGCTCCGGTGTCGGCCGCAGGGATTCAAATACATACGCTTTGATTCCGTTTGCAGCAAGGCAGAGTGCTGCCACATCTGCAAATTCCGGTGACATTCTTCTTGAATCATAAGCAATTGCAACGCCTTTTTTTTCTGCGCCGACACCAAGAATATAGTTTGCCAGCCCCTGCGTTGCCTTGCGGACGGTGTACACATTCATACGGTTGGTTCCGGCTCCGATAATTCCGCGGAGTCCCGCCGTACCAAATTCCAGATCCATGTAAAAACGTTCTTCAATTTCCTTTTCATTTCCGGCGATTGCCTGTAGTTCTTTTCTGGTCTCCTCATCAAAATATGGATTGTTCAGCCATTCTTCATACGATTCTCTGTATCCCATCTTTTTCCTCCTGCTTTAAAATGATTCTTTAAATATGATAACGTGTCTGCCACGCAATCTTCCTAATTCTAATTGCTTGAACCTGAACTTCCGCTTATTACCTTTAACAGCTCTGATAAGGTAGAAATATAATCGGAAGAACTGCTACTGCTCGTGGAACTGCTGTCATTGTCAAGCAGTTCATTTACAACGGTATCTATGGATGCCGCATCTAACGCAGTGCTGCTTGAACTGCTTCCCGTACTGCTACTGCTTCCGGTGCTGCCTGCGGTACTGCTCCCCGCAAGACTTCCTGCAAGGCTTCCTGCCGCTCCTTCCGCACCCGCACTGCTTGTGCTGTCTGAAGTGCTTCCGGTACTGCTACTGCTTCCGGTGCTGCTTCCTGAACTGGTTCCCGAAGCCGTGGAAACCGTTTCTGCATCCTGCATTTGCACTACAATCGTCGCTTCTTTGGAATTGACATATAATTTCTTGCTGTAGGTGTCGTAAGAATCCGCCGTGACAATCAGGCTGTGCAGTCCATACTGTAAGGAAATCGGCTCACTGTAGTTGACCTCTTTTCCATCAATTAACATCTTTGCATCCTGCACATCCACTGCAAAAAGAATCGAACCGAATTTCGGTCCTTCCCCTTTTAATTCATCAAGGTCAAGCGTCAGGGTCTCGCCCTGCTCTATCGTAATATCCTTACTGCCGCCATATCCATTGTTCGCCACTGTCACCGTGTAGGTTCCCTCCGGAAGTTCCATCTCAAGGTCATCCTTTACCTCGCAGAAAATCTCTTTTCCAATCTGCATATAACTTCCGTTGAACAGTTCCGTATTTTTTAATTCAAGCTTTCCATGACCCGAAGTCACCGATACCGACAGAATCTGTTTACCGATTCCCACGGCACGTATTTCATCCATATCACTTAAATCCGAAAGTCCCAGCGCATTTCCATCCGCATTGACATAAATGTTTGAATCATAAGAATATTTTGTATCTCCGATATAAAAGATTCCTCTGTCCATGTCCACGGAAAAACGCACGATGTCCGCATATTCCCACACTTCATCCGAAAGATAAAGCTCTGTCAGACGTCCCTGTTCATCCCGTTTGCCAAGCGTCACAACACGCCCCGGCTCCATCGCAGAAATCGTTGTGTAATCTCCATATTTATCAAAAAAACGGGTGGTCAGGGAATAGTAATACATATATTGCGTACCGGTTGAAACCTGTTCCAGAATCAGGCTTTCTTCCTGCATGTTCACTGAAATGACCATAAATAAATCATTCCCGATTGTAATTTCTTCCGCCTCGGTCTGCTGTGTTTCCTCTTCCACTGCCTCCTGTGCCTGAGTCTGTTCCTGGGTCTGGCTCTGTTCCGGGGTCTGGGTTTCTCCTGTATAATAGCGCTGTCCCATCACTGTTTTTGGTTCTTCTCCGCAGCCCGCCATAAAAAGCAGGGCGAGCAGACAGATGTATAATAATATCTTTTTTCTCACGTAAATTCCTCATTCCTGTGTTAAACTGCCGTGGCAGCTCGATTCCGCTTCGCTCCTTCTCGCTGTCGGGCTGTCGCCCTACCAGCCCCGTACTTCATCGCGCGTACGGCAAAAGCTCTATTTACTCGCCGTGGCAGCTCGATACTTCATCGCGCGTACGGCAAAAGCTCAAAAAACCTTCGGTTTTTCGATCCCGCGGGCGCGTTCAAATGACATTTTCTGATGCGTGTATGTAAACATCACACCTCAGAAAATATCATTCTCACTTTTGCCTACGCGCTCATTATATCACATCAACCGGTAAAGTGAAATAAAATCTCGAGAAACTGGCTCCTTGCATTTTCCTGCGCTATCACTTTTTCAAGTTTTTCGATGTTTCTGCCGGAGAGCCATGCTTTGTGTGTGTTGTAATAATGATTGGCAATTTTCCAGAATTTTTCCGGATAGGCAAGGTAAAGATAAAGGTATCTTAATTCCTGCGCAGAGAGTTTTCGCACCCCGTCATACGCCCGGATTAAGTCCATGCCAAGTCCCGTATTCCAGTTATTTTTCTCTAACATCTTACGGATAAAATTGGCAAGGTCGCTGACCCGGATATGGTAGGAAAGGCTGTCAAAATGCACAATTGCCGTTTCCTTCGCCGAAAACAGCACATTGTGCTGATTGTAATCCCCGTGGCAGAATCCGAATATTCCTTCCTCCGGCAAAAGTGCCTCAAGCATTGCCGTCACTTCCCTTGCCCGTCCCATAAAATAGTCGTATTTTCCGGCAAATAATACTTCAAATTCATTCTTTTTCTTTTTACTTCGTATGTAGTTTTTCACCTTCCCAAGCTCACGGTTATGCTTTTCATAAAGATGTAAAAGCGCCTGTTTTTCCGTCTGAATATACGCAGGGACATTCCCCTCATAATGCTCTGCCGCGTTGTGAAATTTTGCAAGCATACGCACCGCCCGCAGCATTTCTTCCCGCTGTCTGGTATCACATTCTGCGCCGGAAAATGTATCGAGCAGAATATATTTCTGTTCCTCCTCGTCCACCGCAAGGGGACTGCCCTCCTTCGTGCGGTTTACCGTTTCCACTAAGAGTTCGTTTTCCCGCAGGAAGGTAAGAATTTCATACATAAATTCCGCACGCTCGGCAGAACCTCTGTACTCCTTTAATACCTTCTTTCCCTGGCTGGTGTCACAAATATAGCCTTCACGCCCCTTGGAAACAGATTTCACTTCCAACTCATACTGTTCTAATACCTGTTCCGGTCGATTATACACAAAAACCCCTCCATATGATTATCCTACGGCTATCCGCCGTGTCTCTTCATCATATGTCCGGGGTCATTATTTTATGTGCCTGTTCAAGTAAATTCTCTTTCGTATTCTGTGCCGGGTCATCGAGCACAAGTTCAAGCAGACCGTTTAAGACAGTTCCGATTTCTTTTCCCGGCTTCATCCCCGCCGCAATCAAATCGGAACCGTTTATGGCAAGCTGCTTTAAGCAGATACACTGTTTCTTTTGCAGGATTTCTTCGTACTTTCTCTCATAGGCATCCACATACGAAAGCTTTTCTGCTCTGTGATAGTCGCTCTGTGCGAGGATATCCGCCCTCTTTACTGCAAAAAGTGCCGGATACTGCTCCTCTCCGATGCGGTTTAGGGCGCGCCGCACCGTCCGCTCACTTAATTCCGGGTTGTCATCATGCCACTGCACCAGGCGCTTCACCCGGTCTGTCGTGTCATTGTCAAACTTTAACCTTCTTAAAATTCCGGCTGCCATCACACTTCCTCTTGCCGGATGTCCATGAAAATGTGCAATGCCGTCCTCTCCGATTACCTTGCACTCCGGCTTTGCCACATCGTGAAGAAGCATCGTAAGGCGCAATACCTTATCATTCGGACAGTTCTGCATCGCCTTTATGGTATGCTCTCCGACCGTATAACAGTGATGCGGATTCTCCTGCGTGGTCTGCATCATACGGTCAAACTCCGGCAGAAACACCTTAGTCAGCCCTGTCTCGTATGCGGTGCGGATTTCTTCCGGATGGTTTGATGTTAAAAGTTTCACAAGCTCTACCTGAATCCGTTCCGCACTGACCTTCGCAATCGTCGGCGCTAAAAGCTTCATCGCAGCCTTCGTCTCCACCTCAATGGAAAAGCCAAGCTGTGCAGCAAACCGCACTGCACGCAGCATCCGAAGCGCATCTTCCGAGAAACGTTCTTTTGCATTGCCCACACAGCGGATAATGCCGCGTTTTAAGTCTGCCAGCCCGTCAAATGCGTCCACCAGACCGTCTGTATCGTTATACGCCATCGCATTGATAGTAAAATCACGTCTTTTTAAGTCTTCCAACAGATTTGAGGTAAAGGTCACTTCCTTGGGATGTCTCGCATCCTCATACTCCCCGTCAATGCGGTAAGTTGTCACCTCAAATCCCTGCCGTCCTATCATCACGGTCACGGTGCCGTGCTGGATTCCGGTATCAATTGTATGCCCGAACAGTGCTTTTACCTGCATCGGTTTCGCTGAGGTTGTGATATCCCAGTCCATCGGGGTGCGCTTCAGCACAGAATCCCTGACACAGCCGCCCACCGCATAAGCTTCAAACCCATGCTCCATCAGCCTTCCGATAATCATTTTCACTTCTTCTGGCAAATTTATTTTCATATCCGATAAGTTCCTTTTCTGGATGTTTTAATGCTGTAAAGCAGCTCGTCTGCATGCTTAATCATGTCATTGATTTCATCCTCACTGGAAACTTCTTTGTTTGCCACGATACCGATGGAGCAGGAGATTCTCTGCGCCTCATCAATTTCAACCGCAGTGTGAAGCTGCTCTGAAATCTCCGCTGCAAATCCGTTTGCCGCCGCAATCTGTGCATAAATCTGTTCGGCAAGCTCCCGAAGACGTTCCTCCTCCGCCGTATCAAGGACAATGATGAACTCATCTCCTCCATAGCGGCAGACAAATCCTGTTTTCTCGCAGACCGCAGAAAAAATTTCCGCCATCCGCTTCAGAATCAGATCTCCCACATCATGTCCAAACGTATCATTATAATGCTTAAAGTTATCCAGGTCGATGAACATCAAACCAAGTGCTGCATTCCGCTGACCTTTTGCAATCTCTTTCATCAATGCCGCAAGCTTCTGGTAAAAGCCCTCCCGGTTGTAAATTCCGGTGAGCTGGTCTGTCACGGCAGAAAGATAAAGCTTTGTATTCATCTCATAGATTTTATCATATGCATCCAGCCGGTTCAAGGAATATCGCACCTCACGGAAGAGAAGCTGGTAGAGGTTCAAGTCATCCTCGTCTAACATATAGCGGTTTACAGACGAATGCCAGTTGTCCTTCATCAGCACATAGGCAATCAGAAAACTTTCAATTTTTGCATTGTTAAAAAATGGAATTGCCACCATCGAGCACACTTCATCTTCCCCAAAAATTGCAGTCACATCCTGATACTCGGCGTAATTGCTGCTGATTTTGGAAATTGCAAATCCGGATGGATTCTGCTGGAAGGTGCGTCGGATTCGTTCTAACACTTCCCCGCTCATCACCACATGAGTGTTATTGTAGAGAACCTGTGCACTCCGCTCAATGTAACGCACATAGACCGCACAGTCGATGTTAAAGTGATTTAAAAATGCACGCATCACCGATTCCGTCATTTCTTCTGCCGTAACGCCCGTCACATCAATTAATTTCTGCCAGGTTGAAATAAACTCCAGTTGTCGTTTTTTACTCTTGTAGGCGAGCAGAATACTCTCATTATTTAACAGCTCATCAATCTTTGCCAACGGAATTTCCTCGCTGCACTCCTGCTGTTTTAGTTCACGCATCGAAAAAAGCCGTTTTCCCATCGTATCAAGCAGTCCCGCATAGCGTTTTTCATGTGCCTGTTCATACTCCTGTAAACGTTTCTCCTCCGCTTCCATCAGGTCATATCTGCCCATGGTGTGATAACACTTCATGCGGCTGCTACGGAATAACACGTAGCTGAAAAACTGGTTTCCATGTGCGCGTTGCAGATATTCCTCTGCCCTGTCATAAAATGTGCCCGCCTCATCGTAATTTTCTTCCATCTCCGCAAGAAGCGCCTGTGAAAAGGTATACAAAAACAGGTCATCATCGACCTTTGCATAATCATGGACGGTTCCAAGCCCGGTCTCCATCTTCTCTTTTTCGAGGACATAATTCAAAAACTGCCTGCATTTGTTCAGGTAGCGCTCACAGTTAAAGCGGTTGCCCTGCAGCACTGCCACTAGCGCTAAAAGCCCATAGAGTTTTGACAGGTTGCAGACCCTTAAACTATTCAGATGCAGTTTCACAATTGCCTTCATGCACAGCATCAGGTATCCCTCTGCCCTCGCATACTGCCCGAGCATAATGCAGTTTAAGGACATATTATACTGTACCTCCGCGATGTCCTCCGGGCGTTTCAGACGGTAGAGCAGTCTGATTGCCTGGTTGTAATAATACTGTGCCTGTTCATTCTGCCCGATTGCACACAGATTATACGCAATTCCCGAATAGATACGTCCGCCCTCTAAGGATTCTTTTTCCCGTAATGCCTCATAGGTGCGCACCGAATACAGCAGTGAAATCTCATACATTCCGTTTGTGGATGCCAGCATGATATTTTTGCGGTATGCAGTGTTGATTAGCTGCTCATTTCCGATTTCTTTTGCAATGGCAATTCCCTTACTGAAATAGACAAGTGACTCCTCGGAATGGTATGCTTTCGCAACGATTTCCGGCTTGTTGTCATACGCATAGATATAGACATGGGCAAGATGATTTTTAAACCGGTATTTCTCCAGTTTTCCAAGCAGTCCCTGTGCCACCTGTACATCCTGCGCACAGAAAAAGATGTTGTACCAGCCGGACATCTGAATCTGCGTTTCCAAAAGCTCGGTCAGGAATTGTCCGTATTCATCCTGTCTTTCCTGCGCAATTTTTTCGGCGTCCGCCGCATGCTTTAACGCCTCTGGCAATTTTCCCTGATACATATAGATGGTTGCAATCAGATATTCACGTTCAAACCGCCCCTCTTTTTCCCTGCCGGGAATCCGGATTGCCGCAAAGTCCTCACAGAGTTCAAGTGCTTTGGACAGTTCTCTTGTCAGCACCGCAACCTTTGCAAATCCAAGCAGCAGAAGATACTTCGTACGTCCATCCATTGCGAGATTGTCAAACTTAATCCGCCGCTCCAACCGCGAATAAATATAAAATGCCTGCTCATAGTCCAACAGTTCTACCAGATTTCCCAGTTTTGTATTTTCCTGAACCTCCCCATACTCTTCGCTATATTCATGCTCACCCGCTTCGCCTTTTTTCTGTCCGGAGCTTCCGATGTGATATACCCTGCTTCCATCCTCCATCTTTTCATAGATGGTCTCCCACACCGGCAGCAAAAATTCCGGGATGCTCTGGGTTTCGTTGACCCCAAGAATCAGTCCGATATTTTTTCCGCGGGAGGCAGAAAGAAGCCGCCCGGTCAGAATCATCGTGCTGCGGGAGGCAAGCTGGAAACGGTTTAAGAGAATAACCACCGGACATTTTTCCGCTAGTGCAAGAAGCATCGTAAGAATCGCCTCTGTCATTCTCTGCTGTTCATATTCGACTTCGTCCAATAAAACCGGCTCCTCCCGCTCACAGACACCATTTTCATAATAGCTTTGTAACAGCGGACGGTGCAGCTTATAAACCTCACATTTTTCCAGAAATGCGACAAAACTGCCCGTTCCATAACGCCTGAACATGGTGCAGATGATATCTAAATACGGCTCATATGCCCCCGCAATCTGTCCATATTCAAATTCATGGTACGCAAAGAAAGGCGACTCTTTCTTTTTCGCCTCCTTTACGCACTCTAAATTTTCCACGGAAAATTCGTTGCTGTAATGCACCAGTATACTGTTTTCTTCTGTTATACCGATACCCCCAAGTACCTGCTCGATTGCCCCATTGTAATATTTCTCAATCATACTTCTTCCCCATTTTATCCGTAAGCTTTATTTCAGATGATATGGCTGTTCAAGTTCAAATTTCATGGTTTTGTGTGTCACCGGATGCTTAAATCCAATGTGACAGGAACACAGTGCAAGCGCTTCCCCTGATGTATTAAGGTGTTCCCTGAAGTTATATTTTTTGTCTCCCACAATCGGAAATCCCGCATGGGAAAGCTGCACACGAATCTGGTGGTGGCGCCCTGTGAGAAGACAAATCCTAAGAACTGCTCTCCTGCCATCCGTCTCCACAACCTCATATTCTAACTCTGCCCGCTTTGCCTCCGGTGTATCCTTTGAAACAACGCTTGAAGTGTTTGTTTTTCCGTCACGCAAAAGATAATCGGCAAGACTTCCTTTTTTCTTCTCCGGCACGCCCTCTGTCATGGCAAAATAGTATTTGTCCGCGAGTTTCGTCTTCACCTGGCGGCTCAAATCCGAAGCTGCTTCCTTCGTCTTGGCAAACACCATCACGCCGGACACCGGCTGGTCCAAGCGGTGCACCACTCCTATATATGGCACTTCTCCCTTCGAAGCCCGGTAGTTTTTCAACAGGCTCTCCATATCCTTTTGCCCGAGCCGCTTCGTCTGGGTTGCAACTCCCGCAGGCTTTTTGCACACCAGAAGCGCCTCATCCTCGTAAAGAATCTCCAGTTCTCCCATGTCCTTCTCCACATTCTGCAAATTTTTTCGTTTTTTTTCGCAATCTACTATCTATATCATACTCATTTTTTTTCAAATAGTAAAGATTTAGTTTTTCCTCAGGCATGCTCTTCCAAAAGGATTTTTTTTAACTTCTGAGCCGCCATACTCATCGGCCGTTTGGAATCGTACACCATGCAGACATACCGTTTGGGGACCTCCTCCTTTAATGCAATCCGGATTGCTTCACGGTTTTTCAGTGCTTCCTCTGCCATTGGCTCCGGCAAAAATGCCAGTCCCAACTCACTTTTTACCAGCGGAAGTATCTGGTCTGTCGTGGCAGCCTCCGTATCCGGCGCAAGCTCCGCTCCATGTTCCAGAAACAACTGATTGTAAAAATCATAGGTCGCTGTTTCCGTTCCAAGACAGATAAATGGATATTCCTTTAACTCCTTAAGGGACAGCTCCTGGCTTCCAAGTGCCGTAAATGTTTTTCCTCCGACAAGAATTTCCCGGAATGCTTTCAGACTTATCTCCTTAAGCGGTGCCTCTAAATCTGTCGGTGTTGTGACGACTGCAAAATCAATCTCGCCGCTACGGACTGATCGGACGGCCTGCGGTGTGGAATGATTGCAGATTTTTAACCGGACGCCCGGATAAGCCATATGAAATCTGTTCAGTCTGTCTAACAGATAAATATTTAGCGCGGTCTCACTTGCGCCGATAGAAACACTGCCATTCTCAAGCTCCACACTGTCCGACAGCTCTTCTTCTGCACGCTGAAGCTGCGTCATTGCCGCCGAAACTCTTGTATAAAGCCGCTCCCCTTCCGGTGTCAGACAAACACCGCGGTTCGTCCGGATAAATAAAGTACAGTTGACCTCATGCTCCAGACAATTCATTGCACGCGTGACATTTGGCTGGCTGTTGCCGAGTGCCCGTGCCGCCTTTGTAAAATTACTGTACTTTGCAACATAATAAAAGATTCTGTAATATTCATAATTTACGTTCATTTACTTCTCCCTGACATATCAAATAATTATTTTCATCATATCAATAATAGTTTTTACTTATTCCTAACATGAAATTATAATCTCTTTAGTTTCAAAAAACAATCGTCAGGAGGATAAACTTATGTTGACTGCTGTTACTGGAATTAACTGGGGGGACGAGGGAAAAGGCCGTGTCATCGACCTGCTCGCCGAAAACGCCGATATCGTCGTGAGATATCAGGGAGGAAATAACGCCGGACACACGGTTGTCACGGACGCCGGAAAATTTGTTTTAAACCTGCTGCCTTCGGGTATTCTGCACCCGAATGTCGTCTGTATTCTTGGAGACGGAATGGTCGTAGACCTTGAACATCTTGCCGGAGAAATTACACAAATCCGCTCGAAGGGTATTTCTGTCTCTCCGGACAATTTAAAGCTGTCAGCCCGCGCTACCATTTCCATGCCATGGCATCGTGTCCAGGATGAACTTGAAGAGGACCGGCTCGCCAAATCCGGCTCGGCATTTGGCTCTACCCGACGCGGAATTGCCTACGCCTACAGCGATAAATACCGCAAAAAGACCCTTCGTCTCGGAGACCTTCTCCATCTGGAAGAAGCGCATATCCAGGCACGTCTGAAAACCATTCTGGATTCCAAAAACATGGAGCTTGCGGGATGTTATCACCAGGAGCCGATGTCCTATCCGGCCCTGCTTTCCTGGTGCAGGAAGCAGGCAGAACTTTTTGCCCCCTATATCTGTGATACCGGCAGTTATCTCGAAGCTGCCCTTAAAAATAAGAGAAATGTCGTTCTGGAAGCCCAGCTTGGTGCAATGAGAGATATTGATTACGGCATCTTTCCTTTCACTTCAAGCTCCTCCACCATTTCAGCCTACGGTCCAATCGGGGCTGGAATTTCAGGAGAATCCTTAAACCATGTTGTCGGTGTTTTAAAGGCTTACTCTACGTGCGTAGGTGCAGGTCCATTTGTCGCAGAAAATGCCATGCCGGAGGAATGGGTGGAAAATCTCCGAAAACTTGGCGGTGAATACGGAGCGGCTACCGGTCGTCCAAGACGTGTCGGACCGTTTGACGCCGTTGCAAGCAGCTACGGATTAAAGTGTCAGCATGCAGATAAAATTGCCCTGACAAAATTAGATGTGTTAAGCAGCCTGGATGAAATTCCAGTCATTACCGGCTACCGCAAAAACAATGTTTTAACAACACAGTTTGACCCATTGGAAGACTTTAGCTGCATAGATCCTGAGCTGGAATATCTGCCGGGGTGGAAAACAGATATTTCCACCTGCAAAAACTTTGCGCAGCTTCCAGACAATGCAAAATCCTATATAGCACGCTTAGAAGAACTGTTAAATCACGAAATCCAGTTTGTTTCTGTCGGAGCAGAGCGCAACCAGTATTTATTAAAGGGAGAATGGCTATGAGACACTTAATTGACCCTCTGGATTTTTCCATGGAAGAAACACGTCAGATTTTAGACCTTGCAGACCGCATCCGGATGCAGCCATCGGTTTATTCCCATGTTGCTGACGGCAAAAAGCTTGCAACACTTTTTTATGAGCCAAGCACAAGAACACGTCTTTCCTTTGAATCCGCCATGCTGAGTCTTGGCGGGAAAACGCTGGGATTTGCCGGTGCCGAGCTGTCAAGTGCCTCGAAGGGCGAAACCGTTGCAGACACCGCACGCGTTGTAAGCTGCTATGCAGATATCATCGCCATGCGCCATCCAAAAGAGGGTGCACCGCTCCGTGCCTCAATGTACGCAAAGGTTCCGGTCATCAATGCCGGGGACGGCGGTCATAACCATCCGACGCAGACTTTAATTGATCTGCTTACCATCCGCCAGCGGAAAGGGCACCTTGATCATCTGACGGTAGGCTTCTGCGGGGATTTAAAATTCGGGCGTACCGTCCACTCCCTCGTAAACAGCCTTGTCCGCTACCCTGGCAATGAATTCTATTTTATCTCGCCGGAGGAGCTGCGCGTTCCGGACTATCTGATTGAAGACACATTAAGACCTGCCGGGGTGACATACCACGAGGTAACCAGCCTCGAGGATGCCCTTCCAAAACTTGATGTTTTATATATGACCCGCGTACAAAAAGAACGTTTTTTCAATGAAGCGGATTATATCCGTTTAAGCGGAATCTACACGCTGACAAGGGCAAAGCTTGAGCTTGCCCCTGCAGATACGCCGGTTCTGCATCCTCTCCCAAGAGTAAATGAAATCACTCTGGATGTAGATGAGGACAAACGGGCAGCTTACTTTGACCAGGTACAAAACGGAGTCTACATCCGGATGGCGCTCATTATGGCGCTGCTTGGGCTCCCCGACCCACAGACTGGAAAAGAGATACTGGTATGCTAAATATTCAAACCACTTGGCATTTTATAAGGAGATGAGTTTATGTCATTCGTACTTCCAAGAGAAGAAGAAGTAGAAAATATTTTTTCAAGAATCCTTTCCTCCGATGAGTCCTGCGAAAGACTCATTGAGACATTTTACGACCATTTGTGTGATGACAACCGCTATATGGATCCGGACCCGCATCATTTTGCGGAAGTTCTGCTAAATGCCTACAAAAACGGAGATGTGAGTGCTCTTTTACTGGAAATCTGTAACCGCAGTATGTTCGACCTTTTGAAAGAAGCCTATCTGATTCCGAAACGCTTCCACGGAAAATCCGGTGAGAATCCAGTTCTTCTTACGGATGCAAGTGGTAATCTTCTGGAAGATAAAAAAGAGCTTGTCACCAAACATGAATATAAAAAATTTCAGGAAATTTACCGGGCACATCCCGCCGCTCCCCGTTCAAAACTGTATCTGGCAGACGGTTATGACCTTGTCCGGTATTATACAAACGATATGAGTATCTGTGAGAAACAGGAAAACAGAGAGCGCGGTATCCTGATTTTATATGCTCTCCCGGACACCAAAAAGCTGAACCTGACTGAAGCCCAGGCATATGACGTCATCTGGTCTACTTTTCATGAAATACAAAAGGAGGCATTTTCCGCAATTGTATTCTACGGACAGGAAACCGGTCTAAAATCCGGCAAATCCTTTGACGAGCTTGGCGTTCTTTTGCCTATCCATCAGTTTGAAAGCAAAATGCTCCAGCATCTTGGCGTAATTGACGGACTGGTTTTGTCCTGCCGGGAAGAAATGATAAAAACTGCCGGAACTGACAGCCTTGATTTATAACCAAAATGAGAGGTACACAACATGAAACCTGCTACTACTCAGACCATCATCAAAAAAAATCATATGGACGTGCTCTGGCATGAATACGCCGACAAGACAGATACCACGCCGATTGCAAAGGCAGACCTGCCCGCAAAGGCATCTGTCATCGGAAGAGTCGGAATTATGATGCTTTCCTGCGGCACCGGAGCATGGCGTGTCAGAAGCTCCATGAATGAACTGTCTGAGCTTATGAATATGACCTGTACCGTTGATATCGGGCTTATGTCTATCAATTATACCTGTTTTGATGGAAATAACAGCTTCAGCCAGTCTTTATGTCTGACGAACACCGGCGTAAATACTTCCCAGCTTAACCGTCTCGAAAAATTTGTCACCAATTTTTCCACCAGGGAAATCTCCATGAGCTGTGAAGAGATTCATTCTGCATTGGATGAAATTGAAAAAATTCACGGCCTGTACTCTCCCGCTACCCTTGCCCTTTCCGCTGCATTGGCATGCGGATCTTTTACCTTTCTCCTTGGCGGCGGCATCATCGAGATGTTCTGCGCATTTGTCGGGGCGGGAATTGGAAACTATATCCGGTGCAAGCTCTCAAAGCACCACTTTACTTTATTTTTGTGTATTATTTCCTCGGTTTCTGCCGCCTGCCTCAGCTATACCGTTTTGTTAAAGCTGCTCGAAATTGCTTTTTCCGTAAAATTGCTGCACGAAGCAGGTTACATCTGTTCCATGCTTTTTATCATTCCGGGATTTCCGTTTATCACCAGCGGAATCGACCTTGCAAAGCTTGATATGCGCTCCGGAACGGAACGGCTTATGTATTCCCTGCTGATTATAACGGTCGCCACCATGAGTGCCTGGATACTTGCGCTTCTGCTTGGACTCAATCCGGCTTCCTTCCTGCCTTTAAGCCTCGCCCTGTGGCAGTGGATTGTATTTCGCCTGACGGCCAGTTTTCTTGGGGTCTTTGGCTTCTCGATTATGTTCAACAGTCCCCTCCGGCTTGCCGCGGCTTCCGGCATCATAGGTGCCATTTCAAATACCATCCGGTTAGAGTTAATCGATATCTGCTCTTTCCCTCCGGCAGTCGCCGCTTTTATCGGCACATTTATTGCCGGAATCCTTGCCTCTAAGCTCAAAGGTGCTGCCGGATATCCGCGAATCTCGATTACGGTTCCATCGGTTGTCATCATGGTTCCCGGTCTGTATCTTTACAGAGGATTTTATAATCTTGGCATCATGGATCTTAATTCCGCCGCCTCATGGCTTGCATCGGCGCTGCTCATCATTCTGGCACTGCCTCTTGGGCTTATATTTGCACGAATTATTACGGATAAAACCTTCCGGTACTGTACCTGATTGTTTCCGTTGCAACAAAAATTTATCATTTTTCACATTTCTATAAAAAGGAGACACAGCATTCCACTTTCCATACTCCTCCGGGTCTATCAGCAAAATAGAAATTACCTTTCCAACGCTCTTCTATTGAATCAACGTCCTCACCAGCTCCTGATACCGGTCGGATTTCTCTTTTATATCCTCTTGTGTCACTCCGTAATAGCGGTACACATCCTTCTCTATCCTCTTAAATTCCCGAATCACCTTCTTGCTTCCACCGGCTCCGCCGCCGATATAGGCATATTTTTTCTCAATCGTAATCTCGATATTACTGTTTTTGTCTTTAAATTCCTTTTTAAACTTATAGAAGTCAATATCAAACTGTTCCTTCGGTACTTCCATTGCCCTTTGTATCTGCGCTTGTGTCTGCTTAAGGTATGCCTGTATATCCTCGTTTGATTTGCTCTTTAACTTCGGAATCACCGCATATTCTCCCAGCAGCTCCGGGGCGTACTGAATGATAAAAGAAGCTCTCACCTCCCGGTACTCTTCCGTATTTTCTATGCCTTCTGCCTCGACAAATCCATGATGGTTTACAAGGTATTCCATCACCTCGTCTAAAGTGTGGCTTTCGCACCGGATTGTTCTTTCCACATAAAATCTCTTTATTTTATTTTTGAACCGTTCTAACTTCTGCCGCAGCGTAAGTTTCGCATCTTTACTGACAATAAAAACAGCGGTTGGTCCATCTTCTCCTCTGATTACTGAGGCTGCCTGCGCTCTTTTTTTCATAATACCTCTGCACAATATTATATCAGGATTTATTTTATTTATATTTTTACAGCTTGAACCTGTATCCCACGCCCCAAATCGTTTCAATGTACTGCGGCTTATTCGTATTCATTTCAATTTTTTCCCGAATCTTTTTGATGTGGACGGTTACAGTTGCGATATCCCCGATGGATTCCATATCCCACACCTGCTGGAACAATTCTTCCTTGGTAAAAACGTGGTTCGGGTTTTCGGCAAGGAATGTCAACAGGTCAAATTCCTTCGTCGTAAACTGCTTCTCTTCTCCGTTGACCCACACGCGTCTCGCAGTCTTGTCAATGCGGATTCCACGAATTTCGATAATATCGTTTTCTACCGTATTGCTGCCAATCAGACGCTCATACCGCGCCAGATGTGCCTTCACGCGTGCCACAAGCTCGCTTGGGGAAAACGGCTTCGTGATATAATCATCCGCGCCAAGTCCAAGTCCACGAATCTTGTCGATGTCATCCTTCTTCGCCGATACCATCAGAATCGGTGTATTTTTTTCCTGGCGAATCTGCTTGCAGATTTCAAAGCCGTCAATGCCCGGAAGCATCAAATCCAGAATATACATATCAAAATCTTCCGTCAGGGCACGCTTTAAGCCCACTGCTCCGTCATTTTCCGTTTCCACCTCAAAACCGCTTAACTCCAGGTAGTCCTTCTCTAAATCTGCAATTGCTTCTTCATCTTCAATAATCAATACTCTGCTCATTTGATGCCACGTTTTCCTCTCTTATATTTTAGTTTCTTGTTCGCTCACGTCTGGTATTCTTCCCCTGTACTCCAAAAAAGATGATGATTGCAATCCATCCAAACAGGGAAATCCAGTTTGAAATATGCTGTACCTTTGTTCCTGTATAAGAAACGGTAATTGTACCAGTCTCATGCTCTCCGATTTTAACCTCTACCAGACCATCCTCACTTTTTTCAACGGAAAGTGTGCCTCCATTTTCGGAATCGCATGCACTATATCCATAGTAATAAAGTAATGGCAGTTCCAGTATGGTCTCCTGTGTGCAGTTTGAGTAGGCAAGAACAATTTTTCCATTCTCCCTGTTCCATGCATAGTTGAGTGCAGGGTCACTGCTTAAAACCACATCCCCTCTTTCCTGCATCTGGGCTTTATTTGCTCCCTTCGGCTGGTAAAGCGTATCTGCAAATGAACTTGCTCCTTCTTCTTCCAGCGCTGATGAAATCACTTCTTTTCCGTCTGTTACCATCAGATATACATTTCTTGCTCCGGAAATCACTGCACAGCCAAAGGTCACCCACAGAATCACGTTCTTCACTGTCTTACTTTCGAATTTAAAGTAATAATAGGTGAGGCCGACTGCCAGAAAAACGGATACCAATAACAGTAATCTCCACGGGAACTGCAATACGCGCAAAAACGGAATCTTATCTGCAATCCGAAGCAGTGCCCCAAACGATACAAACACCGCAATGATGCAGGAATAACCAACCAGTCTCATCGGCATGGAGTCTTTCCATTTTTCTTTTTTAAAAATACACAAAATAACTGCCAGAAGTAAAATGTAAATATAACAACTTGGCCAGAAGCTGTTAATCCCCATATCATATCCGTTTCTATACAGAAAATAAAGCGAATAGGCAAGGTTCGGGAACAACAGTTCCACCAGAGTCACCCTGCTTCCATACAGGCTGGAACCGCCTGCAACACCATTTACCGTAACGTAAGACTGTAACATCTGTTCCACAAACGGCAGCGACCAGTATGCGGTCAGTACAATCGTAAGTCCCACTGCGGCGAGCAGATATTTCATCCGTTTTTTCCCAAGGAAGGTACGGATATGGCAAAGCAGAAAAACAGCCATCACGCAGCAGATAATTGCGGTAGATAATACATGTGAACAAACCAGTACGGACATTCCAACCGCTAACAGTACCGCATCTTTTTTTTCTGCTTTCTCAGAGAAAATCAGTGCGCAGAAGCTGCTCACAATTAACGGCAGTATCATGCCGGCTGACACTTCTCCCATTGCCGCCCTCGAAATAAGGCACTCCACCATGTATGGGAAAAACTGATATAAAAATGCAAATACTAATGCCACATACTTCTGTTCTCCCAGGGTATTTATCTGTATTCTCTTTAGCAGATAACGTGCAGAAAAATATGCAATGAAAAATCTTCCGCCCCACAGCTCCAACGACAGGATACAATAGCCAAAGAGCAGCGGCGCCCCTGCTGCTACGAACAGTGACGGAATCATCAAAAAGATATCGCCATAAAAAAGCGGTGCTCCATAGCCATACCCTGCATAAGCACTTTCTGTAATCCGCATTGGCAGTGCAAGGATTCCATAATTACGGATATACTCGCCAAGTGCATCAATCCGGTAAAGCCAGAACCAGACATCAATTCCATACACGGGATATACGATTAGGAAAACAAACGATATTCCCATTAATAAAAATAAGAGGTATCTCAGTTTTTCACTTCGGGATAAATTCTTTAAATTGAACTTTCTCATAACTTTCAGTACTCCTAGATTTTTCGTCTTATTTATTACACGATTATAGTATATCTTTTCTTTCTACGTCTAGCAAGTACCTTCTTATCTCTGCTTTTGCTATGATTCGCTCTGTTCGTTTCCAATTACTTCCTGATATTTCCGCAGTACAAAATACATGACGGTTCCGGTCGACTCCCGGCTGGTTGCCCAGATTTTGCCACCGTGGTCTTCTATAATCTTGCGCACAATCGAAAGTCCGATTCCGCTTCCGCCCGTTGCAGAATTGCGGGAAGCGTCCGTCCGGTAGAACCGGTCAAAAATGTACGGTAAATCCTTCTGGGCAATTCCTCTTCCGTTGTCCTCGATTTCTACCTGGATAAAATCTCCTACATCTTTAATGCGGATGTTCAAAAGTCCCTTCTGCTTATCCATATATTTGACGGAATTGTTGATAATATTGTGAATCACACGCTTTAACTGCTCCGGGTCCGCAATAATCTGCACATCCTCTGCCACGTAATTAAAGTAAGACAGCCCGATGTTTCTCGTCTCCAAATCCAGTCCCACTTCTTCCACACAATCGTTAAAATACTCTGCCACATTTAACTTTGCAAAATTGTATGGAATCCGGTTGGTATCAATCTTGGAATAAAGCGTCAGCTCATTGATGAGATTATCCATCTCATTTGCCTTATTGTAGATCGTGCGGATATATTTATCCCGCTTCTCCGGTGTATCCGCCACGCCATCCATCAGTCCTTCCGCATACCCTTTTACTGCCGTGATCGGCGTCTTTAAATCATGTGCAATATTGCTGATGAGCGTCTTGTTTTCTTTTTCGCCCTCAATCTTTTCCTCCGCATTATCCTTTAAGCGCAGGCGCATCTCCTCAAACGATCTGCAGAGTTCCCCAATCTCATCCCTGCTGTCCGATTCCACTGAAAAATCAAGATTGCCATCCTTGATATTCTGTGCCGCCGTCTGCAGTTTTTTGATCGGATTGATCATGCTGGTATACATCCAGATGGTCAGCATCGTCGCAGTCAGCACAAGGATCAGCAGGATCGAGATCAGCACATCAATGAGAAGTTTCTTTACCTCCGGAACTGTCTCCTCTAAGATCGTAACAATAAAGGCACTTCCGTCACTCCCATCCTGAAACTGGAAGTCGATCTGCTTGATCAGCACCTGTTCGTCACCATCAATGTAAGTGCCGGCGTCCTCATCTTTCACCGTATCCCCATACGACGGCAGCTGTGTCAGCAGCGAAATGCTTGCATCCTCACCGATATAAATTAACTCTTTATCCTTTCTCACGATCAGATAAGAACTCTTCTCCTCTAATGTCTGGTTGAGTTCATTTAAATATTCCTGATCCTCCAGCCGTGCCGGATCATTCTTCGCCGCATCTTTCAGTTCCTTGAAACATTCTTTCGTAAAACGGCTTAAAAGCTGCATGGAATTGGAAAAATAGCTGTAATTATTTTCCTTGATTCCATAAGTCTGCTCAATCGCCTTCACCTGTATACGCTGAAAACTGAAAAGTGCCGCCATCATCAGCACGATCGGAACAAATATGATAATACAAAAAGAAATGATGATTTTTGATTTCAGTTTCATATTACATGTTCGCCTTTCCGGTTTCTGTTCCCACAAAAAAGGTCATAAGGGTATTTTATGACCTTCATAAACATACCTTTATGACCTATTATAGCATGAAAAATTTCAAATCCCATTTAATTTATATAAAATT
>ENA-ORNF01001419-ORNF01001419.1-human-gut-metagenome-genome-assembly--contig:-NODE-1419-length-20905-cov-6.741007_pt1 | contig 20905 bp, 22 predicted proteins | sample MGYA00242110_ERZ509012 | MGnify/ENA primary metagenome ERZ509012 (study PRJEB26280, sample SAMEA2338714) | human gut metagenome | biome: human gut; feature: human-associated habitat; material: faeces...
CCTTACAAACCGCATTAAAACCATAATGAGACACATTCTTGTATTTCCCAAAATCGAGATTTACTAATTCTACAAATTCAAAGCTTCGCGAGCTTTTTATCGTTATACCAGCATATTTGCAAGTTCCAAAATATTTGCACCAACATCACTTTGTTTGTGCGCATCAGAAGTTGTCTCAATTTGCACATTGTTTTTACTTAAAACAGATAACAATTGTGGATTTAAGCCAAGTTCAATATCATGACTATAATTTAGTTGCAGCCCTCCACTGTTCTCAGCATACATACCATTCTTATTTAGAAAAACAGCCAATTTATTATAATATTCCGTTAAATCAATGTCTGGTTTATATCCAAAACATTTAATTGAATCCGGATGGGCAAGACCGTTAAAAAGACCACTATCACATAACTGAAACATAATATTATAATACCTTTTATATACCTCCTCTATGTTCTTGCTTTCCCAAATTTCTTTTTGTCCCGGATGGTCAAATCCCCAACCATCAATCCAATGTACGGAGCCTGTAAGGAAATCAAAATCATATTTATGAAGAATCTCCGCCAAAAGGTCAACAGTTTCAGGAATATAACAGACTTCAAGACCGAACTTCACTTTTACAGGGTACTTGATATCCTTTACTCTTTTAATAAATCGGATGTACTCGTCTATCGAACCGTTCATTCTTTTTGTTATCCAGTTATTCTGAAAATCGTTATATGCCTTTATTGGTTCATATACTCTCTCAAACTCAGTAAATTGATGGGTATGTTCAAGCATATATATTTCATCAAGCCCTGCATCTTGTGCAACTTTAATAAATCCCTCAAAAAATTCAATGTTATAGCCTACAGGATTTCCATGTAAAAAGTGTACATGTACATCTCTCACTATTTATTCCTCCTGGTCTTGGTTTCACTCACAAGAACGCAAACTTCAACAATACATTGCTTTCAACTCTTAGAAAAGCTGAAAATTTCACCTATCCTCTAAACAGAGGTATATCTAGTTCAAATCTCTCACCAAACAAAGTTAACATCCGAGTCGCATTAGAAATTCTATACTCTATATCTTCCAATGTTCCATTAGCGAAAGATAGATGTTCAAAAGCATATAACGCAACATAGAATTTGAAAACTTTCCAAAATTCAGATGGGGGTGTGCCAAAATAACCATCGATTTGACCATTTGCAAAACTATAACTAAACTCTAGTGCCCATAGCAATCCTCCGAACTCGTACCACGGGTCACCTATGTCGTTCCCCGAAAAATCAATTATACCAACACTGTCATTGTCATCTACAACGCAATTATTCCAGTGAAAGTCCCCATGAAGCATAACTTGAGGTCGCTCTGCCATTAATGACATATTTTTCAAAATATATTGTTCCGCATATCTACTGCAAGCAAATTCTTCAATATTCAAAGAATGAAACTTCTCTAAAAACGAAGTTGCCCTCTTTTCTATGATATCCATCCAATCTGTCTTATCTTCTCCTCGAGAAGCACAATGAAGTTTTTTTAGTTCAACCCCCACATTATGACCAAGTTGATAATAATCGAGCGAGTCATCTTCCTTGATAATATCCATAATAGGCGTTCCATCGACCCATGTTACAATAGAATAGAACTTATCGTTTGTTCTGCCAAATGTAATAGGTTTCTGAGTATTGATTTCTTTATCAGCATACAACATGAGCTGATTATATTCCGCTTCCTTTTCCGTTGCTTTTGCTAGGTCTCCAACACGCAACAAAAAAAACTTTCCGTCTTTTTGAACTTTATATTTATCATCTCCAGAATATCCTTCATTTATTTTTTCAATTACAACAAATGATTCAAGGTCTGTACAAAGATTTAAGTTTTTCATTATTCCATAGTTCCTTTACTTATCTTTTAGTCCACAAAATTCAAAGCTTCTTTTGTAATCTCTACCTTATATTGCTTCATTAATGCCTCTCTCTAAATGCCACAAACGCACTAGCTGCATCCTCAACATTTCCTTTCTCTATATCGGCATATCCTTTTTCTAACTTTTGATGAATCTGTGTAACAGACATCATATCTGCATTCACTGAATTAGCTGCTTTTGGTAATACAATAGAAAAGGGAATTCCTCCTACTAATGATATTTGTTTTAAATACATATCTATAGCAGTAGCCATTGGTATCCCTAATTGTGCCAATACACTTTCTGCATTTTCTTTTACATCTGGATTTACTCTTATATTTAATGTTGCTGTTTTTCCCATAGAATACACCTCCATCTTTCTTTTATTGTAACGTCTTTTGCGTTACAAGTCAATCTATGAAATATATTTTCGATGCGATAGCTTCACATTGTTTTGATTAACCATTGCATATCTGAGCGTTGTATCTATTTGCTCATGTCCCAGAATTTTCTGTACCTGTTCAATCGGCATACCTTTACTTTAGCTGCACTTCCCAACTTATTCATCTGCAAGTACCTCCTCTGTCAATGACTGATAGGCACATGCAACCTTTCCATTCGGATCATGCTCATAAATGCTGACACCCTCGGCTGAAATCTCAGCAGCTCTTACCGACATTGGAATACTATTATTAAATATTCTAAGCCTAAACTTGCTGTTAGACTTCCTTGGGCATCCGCATCTATCAGCAGAACTCTTTTCCCCTGCTTAGCCAGTCCAATTTCCAAATTACTTGTTGTGGTGGTCTTTCCCACCCCTCCTTTTTGGTTTCCGACTACTATAACCTTACACATGATAAAATTCCTCCAAATTCTACTATTTTTCCTTAATGTTGCTCTTTTTTACTTCCATATACGCTCTGTAATATTTATCTGTCCCCTTGTTAGGATAGATGTCCGACATTTCCAAAACCTCTATCTTTGGGTGTCTTTTTATGATTTTCTGAAACCACGTGATATCATTCTTTGTTCCCATCAATCGAATTTTTAGCATCAATCATTTCCTCCAAACATCGCATACAAATTTTTATTGTATGTGGCATACTCCGGATATCGAATCTGTATTGCCTGCCAGAAATAGGGTGCATAACAACAGCAAAATATATCTTCTACTGAATATCTCCTACACTCATCAATCTGCTCCTCTGTATCCTGTTCGTCATCTACACTCGGTGTACCATTGCAATACAAATTAAATGCCATTCTTACAACCTTCAAACTGCCACTGGTCTGCCATCCTTCATGCAGACATTCTGGTTTTACACACCCACTCTTAAAGTCATAAATGTTATTCACATTTTTTCTTGTATCTGCGTTGATTCCAAGACAATAACAAAGTGCCTTGTGGTATACATCTGCATACCTTAATTTTTGAATTTCTTCATAGTAGAATTTTTCATGTGCTTCACTGATAAAACTAATTGTTTGCTCTTTCTTGTTCTCTGCTCCTAACGCTGTACTTGTCATAATGAATGACCTCCTTTATAATAGAATGATCAAGTAATAACAAAAGGACACCTCTTATCTCAAGAAATGTCCTTTATCTGCAAATCTGCTACATTATTCAATTACCAATAGTTGTGTGTAGAACCATCAGCCTAGCAAATACGCCATTTCCTTGATATGGTTCTATTCTAGCAATGGCAGGTGCCATCGCGGCTCCCATATTCATAGAGTCCTTGATTCCGTAATCCACAATTTTCCCGGTGGTAATACCGGAAATCCTGATGCTGCTTTTCTGCTTTCCCAGAACAAATGCCCCGCTTCCGGTTACGGTCCAGGTTGCAGACTTCGGGCGCTGATTTGCATATTCCAGTGGAAACCGAAACTGCTTTTCCGCACTGGCAAAATGGCTTGAGGTCATGGACACCACATAATCCGCATATCCTGCTGCAACACACATTGCTCCAAGTGAAAGTGCCTCCCCACAGGTGGAGCAGGCTCCGTAAAGACCAAATAAAGGTATCTTATAATCCAACAGACCAAAAGATGTCGCAATGTTTTGCCCTAAAAGGTCCCCTGAAAACAGATACCGGATTTCTTCTTTCTGAAGTCCTGCTTTTCCAACTGCCATCAAAAAAGCTTCCTTTTGTAGTGTACTCTCCGCTTCCTCCCAGGTATTTTGTCCAAATTTATCATCCTCTCCCACCACATCAAAACAATTTCCAAGCGGTCCCTCACCCTCCTTTTTTCCAACGATGCTGGCACTGCTTATGATATAAGGCGGTTCTGCAAACCTAAGACTCTGTTTTCCTACCTGTGTTTCCATACTCATCCATCCTTTTTCTTTTTAGTATGTACGGTATGGTTTGGGCTTATTCATCCGTATTTTTCCTGATGGACCTGGAAATATCTTCCGGTTTCAAACGTAAATATACGCATAAACGCAAAAATTCATCTGCGTCTAACGGATGCACATAGCCTTCCGATAATTTTTGCTTTGCTATGCCGGTTTCTTTTGCAACCTGCTCAGCCGTAAGATTTTCTTCTTTTAAATAAGAAATAATATAATCCGTCACTTTTGATATCATTGGTATGATTCCTCACTTTTTATGTATACTATCTATACATATATACTATTCTCGTAATTTAAGAATTGCAATCTATTTTTTCTTTCAAAAACAGAATCTATTGACTACAAATACCAATTAATCTATGATAATTTCACGAGGTATACAGAATGGGAAACGAGATTATTGCAAAAGTACTAAAGGAATATCGCAAGAAAAATCACTTATCTGTCACAGATGTAGCGCTTCGTCTTCAGGAACAGAATTTTGATGTGGCGACAAAAACCATTTATGGATGGGAAAGTGGACAGGCAAGACCTAACGCAGATATGCTTTTAACGCTCTGTGAGCTTTACAATATTACAGACATCTTATCTGCTTTCGGATACAGAGAACAGGAGACATTTCATATCACTGCTACGGAACAGCGTCTGATTGAATCTTACCGTGCGCACCCTGAATTACAGGAAGCTGTCAATATTTTACTGCTTGGTAAACGCCGCTCACGCAAAAACGGTGTTGCAAAAAATGCACGGTCCGGAGTACCCGGAACCCCCGGTGCACCTGCAAGACCACAGGGAAGCAGCAGTATACAGACCAGATATTAGTCTGGTATTTTATTAAACGATATTCTGTACGAAAAAACACAGGAGACTTAAAGTCTCCTGTGTTTTTTTACTATGCACAATCTTAATCCTCAAATAATTCACCATCCACAATCCGGACTACTCTGCCCGCGTGCTCTGCAACGCTTAAATCATGCGTAATCATGATGATGGTATTTCCCATCCCATGAAGGCGCTCAAACAGCTTTAACACTTCTTTTCCACTGTTTCTGTCGAGTGCTCCGGTCGGTTCGTCTGCCAGAAGAATTGCCGGCTGTCCTACCAATGCTCTTGCAATTGCTACTCGCTGCTGCTGTCCACCGGAAAGTTCTCCCGGTTTGTGATCCATACGTTCTGAAAGTCCCAGCATTTCAATCGTCTCCATGCTTGCCTCTTCTGCCTCACGCAGGGACATTCCGCGCATTAAAAGCGGCATTACAATATTCTGTCTGACGTTATAAGTCGGAATCAGATGGTATTTCTGAAAAATAAACCCTATCTTCTGATTTCGGATGTTCGTAAGTTCCTTTTCCTTTGCCTGTTCCACAGCGACACCATCCAGATGGTACGTGCCGCTGTCCATCACATCCATGCAGCCAATAATATTCATGAGCGTACTTTTTCCGGAACCGGATGGTCCTAAAATGGCAAGATATTCTCCCTTTTCCACCGTAAGACATACATCTTTTAAAACATGGAGCGGACTGCCCGCCATCGCATAGGATTTATTAATCCCCTGCATTTCAATGATACCCATTACTTACCTCCTACTGTAACATCCAGATTTCCACGATGACTTCATTTCCATCTGTATCTGTTTCAAGCAGAATCTTTAGTAGGTCTCCACTTGCCAGTCTTGAAAATGTCGTATCCGTATCTGCTGCCGTATGTACGGTCACACCTACCGGAATCGTAGCCGCTATCGTCTCTGTGCTGGTGCCAAAATTCATACTGTTTTCGTCAGAGCCATCTGCGCCTGGCATCTCACCGGATGGGGCATCGCCGGACGGGGCCTCGCCAGATGGGGTATCACCGGACGGTGCTTCTCCCATAGATGGGGCATCGCCGGATGGTGCTTCGCCTCCAGACGGTGCCTCTCCTCCAAATGATGCCTCCGTAGAATCTGCATCCTCTGTTTTCTCTGTATCGTCCGTTTCCAGAGCTGCTGTTACCACTGACTCGTCAACTTCTACGTAAGTAATTTCATTTCCCTCGATATCTGTCACATAAGCATAAGCGATTCTCTGGTTATCTGCGAGTGCTGTCGTCTCTGCGTCATTATTCTTTTTTTGATACCAGACGAATCCGCCTGTTCCAACAAGTGCTGCCGCTGCCACAAAAGCGATGATAATAAGTACCTTTTTTTTCTTCATGTCCATCTCCTATTCTGCTCCTAATGCTTCTACCGGCACGAGTCTTGATGCCTTAAATGCCGGATAAAATCCAAAAATTGTTCCTGTTGCGATTGCAAATACCAGTGCAATCACGAGTGCCGATGCGGATAACTCCACACGGATTCCAAAATGTGTGACAATCGGCGTCACAAGAAAACTTGCTCCTACACCTAACACACCACCGATAAGACTGATTGCCGCTGCTTCGAGCAGGAATTCAAACAGTATTTCTCTCTGGGAACAGCCAATCGCCTTTAAAATACCTATCTCATTCGTGCGCTCTTTTACCGATACGAATAATACATTCATGATTCCGATTCCACCGACTACAAATACGATGGCAGCCATTGCAAATAATAGCATTGTCAGAATCTGATTTGATGCAGAAGCCGCTTCCATTTTGCTTCCGGCATCCTCAAACGTAAACTCTGCATTTGGATAAGAGCCTGCGAGCACGTCTGTAATCTGTGAAATGACGTTGTCGACCTCATCCACATCCTCTGCTAAAACCGTTATCGTCGGATTTGCGTCAGTTCCAACCAGATATTTCACACCTGTTTCATATGGAATAAAAATGGAATCATCCGGGCTGATACCAGATGCGACCGTACCCATTGTAAGCAGAACACCGTTTACAACATACGGTCTGTCATCGATATAAATGATACTTCCATACGCATCAATCGCACTTCCAAAAATCTCTTCCGCCACTGATGCACCGAGAATACATACCTTTTCTTTATTGTCATCGTTTGATTCTGTAATAAACTCGCCGACTGCAAGCTCTAAGTTACTGATGCCCGCATAATTTTCCTTAACACCTGCAATAGTATAAGTGCCTGCTTCGTCGAGGTCACCGCCGTCTACCGAAGACTTGGTTGTGTAGGAAATGGTTGCTGCGGAAATCCCCTGGACAAAGGTTTCGATATCGTCCACATCATCTTCCGATAACGTAATATTTTCCTGATTAATCCGGTCCTCCATATCCGTACCGCCGCCCATCAGAAAATCTCCAATGGAAAAACCGTCCATCCCACCGCCAGGGTCTCCGCCCATGTCACCGCCAGGAGCTCCGCTGCTGTCTGAAGAACCTCCTCCTCCGGGAGCGCCACCCATGTCGCCGCCTCCGGAAACACCTCCACTGCTTCCGCCTCCGCCGGGCATCATCATGGCGCCGCCTCCACTGCTGTCATCAGCTGAATTCCCACCGGGGGCAGAGTTTCCGCCATCATAGGAGATGTCAATGGCTCCTGCATTTAAGTTTTTAAACTGGTCCGCGACGTCCGCCTGCCCGCCTTTTCCGATTGCAATTACCATTATAATTGTAGCTGCTCCCACCACAATTCCGATGGAAGTCATAATCACTTTAAATTTATTCTGTGTGATATTTAACCACACTAAACGCAATAGTTCATTTGGTTTCATGATTCTGTCACCACCTGACTTTCTATTAACACCGTATCGCCTTCCTCTAAACCGGAAGTAATCTCTACATTAATTCCATCCGAAAATCCGGTGATAACCTGTACCTTCTGGATGATACCATTTTCATCTTTCATCTTTACGTAATAAGAAGTTCCTTCATTAATAATTGCCTTGTTGGAAACATAAAGCACATCCTGTACCTGTTTCTGGATAAACGTAACATTTCCGGTCATATCTCCGTAAATTCCAGTCGTATCTCCGGTAAAAAGTACTGTAATGTTATAGGATACGGTCGAAGAACCGCTTGTGGCTGAGGTATCAATGCTCTGCACCGTTCCTTCAAATACGGTATCTTCATATGCTGTCAGTTCAATTTCTACCGTATCTCCTACTGTCACCTGCGAAATATCCTCCTGGGATACTGACACCGTAATCGTCACTGCGGATGGGTCTGAAATTGTCAGAATACTGGTATCGCTCGAAAGCTCATCCCCTGCCTCATATCCAATTTCAAGAACGGTTCCGGAATCTTCGGCATAAATGGTTCCGTCTCCGATGAATGCCTCGAATTCTTCAAGCGCCTCCTGTGCCTCTTCCAAGGTGTCCTGCGCCTCCTCTTCACTGTCTGAAATACCACTTACATCCACAGAATACTGTTCTCCTGCATTCTGATATTCTAAGAGCGTCTCCTGATATTCTTTTTCTGCTTCAATTGATTTCGTCGTGTACGTGTTCTGGGCATTCTGTAACTTTCTGCTGAGCGTTTCAAAATTCTCCTGCTCTTCCGCCAATTCCGTACTGTAATCATGTCCTGCCGCTATCTGTGCTTCATAATATTCAATCAAACCACCCGAATTATGAATCGCACCTAAGATTTCACCCATGCTCTCCTCGAGCTCCGTAAGTGTATTCTCATATACCTCTAATGCCACTTCACCTTCTGCAACACTGAGATTATACGAATAATCTGCTTCCAGCTTCTGTTTTGCTGCACTTAATTTGGCTTCATTCAAATCTGACTGTGCATCCGTAATCGCTTCCTGTAATTCATTCCGGTATTCTGTAATACTCTCGTCTGTCAGCTTAAGAACTGCATCTCCTTCCGAAACCTTCTGACCAACCGTAACATAGACTTCCTCCACTTCAAATGCGGTATCGCTTGACGAGGAACTGCTGCTTCCCATCTGCTGGGAACTTGAAGAAGAACTTGAAGAACTTTCCTCATAATCGACATCCTGTGTCACCGTTCCAAGCGTAACACTGCCGCTTTCTGTCACTCCCACCGTAAGATTTCCCCGGTAAACACTCGTCTCTTTGTATACGGTTTCCACATCCTGGCTGCTGCTTCCCTGATATGCCCACACGCTGATTCCCATAACCACTACTGCCGCAGCCGTCACACCTGCTACTGCCGCTTTTTTTCCTTTTTTTGCCATTTTATTTTTCTCCTCCTGTTTCAACCAGACAGATATCACCTTCTGACAATCCCTCTGTTATAATTACATAATCCTTGGTGCTTTCACCAATTGTTACGGTCTGTTCTGCTGCCTCACCATTTTCATCATACATAAGGACCGTTCCTGTTCCATCGGAGCCCTCTTTTACGGCATCTGCCTCCACATAAATGACATCTGTATATTCGCCGTATTCAAAGGTAATCTCTGCGGAAGCCCCTGACGACAACCTGCCATCCGAATTATCAATTGCAATCACAACTGCATAGGTTACATTCGATACGCTTCCTCCGGTTGTCGCAGAAGATGCAATCGACTGAACTGTTCCCGTCAGACTGTCCCTGCTGCCTGAGATTGCCACACTGACTTCATCTCCCACTTCAATCTTGGCAATATCCGACTGGTCGACTTCCACCGAAATTGTGATTGTTCCGGTACTGTAATAGCTGACGGCTGCAACGTTGGAAAACAGGGTATCTCCTGCCTCATAGGTAACAGATGCAAGTGTTCCTGCCTGTTCTGCTGTGATAACTCCATTTTCCAGTGAAAGGAACGCTGCCTGTTCTTCCTTCAAATCATCAAGTGTTTCCTGCGCCTCATCAACCGTCTTCTGCAATTCCGCTAATGCTGCCTGATAAACGGTTTCGGCATTGTTTCCCTCAAGTACTGCTGCATCATACGTATTCTGGATTGCAAGCTTTTCTGTATCATAGGTAAGCAATGCGTTATTGTATTTCTGCTCTAATTCCGTAACACTGCTGCTTAACTCTGTTACCTTTGCTTCCGCCGCTGCCTGGTTCTCTTCATATTCCTTCTGAGCCGTCGTCAAAGCCTCATTTGCCTGCTGCAATGTCGTCTCTGCCTCAGTTGCGGCCTGTTCTGCAGAGGCATATGTTTTGCTCACGCTTTGTAACGTCTTATATCTGCTGGCAAGCTCCGCAATTTCAGACCTAAGCTCTGAAACTTTCTCCGCTTCGCTGTCCTCTAATTCATCTAACAATGATTCAAATGCGTCTGTCGCAGTCTGATAATCTTTCTCCGCCTCTGAAAAAGCCTTCTGTGCCTTCTCGTTTGCTTCCTCTGCGTCACTGATGGCAGTCTCCTTATCTTCAATTCCTGCATTTGTATAGTAAGTATTGTTATCGAGATTGCTCTGATAGGTTTCTAAGGATTCCGATGCCTCCTCATATGCCTCCTTCTTATCTGCCAAATCAATGTCAAGGTCGCTGATGGAGGTATTATATGTTGTCTCTGCGCTCTCTAATGCAAGTGTGGCGTCCTGTCTGTCATATTCCGCATCCAGCTTTCCTGATTCATAATCTGCCTGTGCTGTCTTAAGTGTACTTTCTGCCGATAAAACTGCTTTTTCATAATAGGCAGTCGCTTCCTCTACGCTCTCATTCGTCAGTTTTAACAGAGCGTCTCCTTCTTCCACGGTATCTCCCGCTTCCACGTAGACCTCATCCACAATGAGTTTGACTGTTCCGACGTTAAATTCCGGTATCTGGCTCACGGCGGACACCTGTGTTGTTCCTTCTTCTTCAAATGTAAGTTTTAAATTTCCTGACTGTACTGCTGTCTCCCGATATGCTGTTTCTGATGTTGTCGTCTGTTCTGCACGCAGAACCGTATATCCGGCTCCTCCTGCTGCAAGTACAGCAGTCATTGCCAATGCAGCGGCTATTGTAATTTTTTTCTTCTTCCCGACCATAGTTCTCCTCTTTCCATACGATATCCATTTCGTATTCTAAGGAGATTCTAGCAGGGAAACTTCATGGTTATTTGAGGGAAATGTGATGAATAGGTGAAAAAACCACCGCACTCTTACCGAATGCGGTGGTTTTTGAACTGTATGATTGATTTTTAAAATCTGTTATTAAAGAATCTCAATGCCCCGTTTTCTGCCATCCTCCATATTCTGACGAACGCCCTCACAGCAGGCGATAAATTCATCATGCTCTTCCGGTGTCAGGTCAAGCTCAATGACCTTCTCAACACCATTTGCAGAAAGCAGTACCGGAACTCCCACATAAATGTCATGCTCGCCATACTCTCCGTCAAGAAGCATACTTGCCGGAACAATCGCACGCTCATCGTGGAAAATAATGCTTACCATACGCGCAAGTGTGGAGCAGATTCCATACTCGGTGCAGTGCTTTCCATTATAGGTCACCCATGCATTATCATGAACCATGTTCTTTGCTTTCTCTCTGTCAAACCGGAACTTCTCATCAGAAGCAGCCATAGAATCAAGGCTCTTTCCCCCAAAGGAAACATTTGACCACGGAACCATCTGTTTTCTTCCGTGCTCGCCGAGTACAAATCCGTTAATGCTCTTATGGTCATAGTCTGTCAGCCCGGCTAATACAGTCTTTAAACGCGCGGTATCAAGTCCGGTTCCGGTTCCGAATACATGTCCCTTCGGAAGTCCGGAAAGCAATGCGACCTGTCTTGTTACAATATCACATGGATTGGTAATATTAATCCAAATGCCATGGAATCCGGCATCCACGACTTTCTTCACATAACTGTTGACTGCCGCAATGGTAAATTCCATCTCAAGCACGCGGTCTCCGGAAGCAATCATCTCAATCTGTCCGACTGAATTTACAAGGATATCGCAATCCTTCAAATCTTCATAGCTTCCAACTCTTATTTTGCAATTATGCGGCATATAGGCGAGACTGTCATTTAAGTCCTGGCATTCGCTGATTGCTTTTTTCTCATTCATATCCACAAGAATCAGCTCGTCCACAATCCCCTGTACCAAAAGACTATATGCACAATGTGCTCCTACATGTCCCAATCCGATAATTCCAACGCTTCTTTTCTGAATTCCCATTGCGTTCACCAAACCTTTCCGGCATCTGTCTTTTTTCCTATCATAATACTAGGATTTTCAGAAGTCAATGCTTAAATGACAGATTTCTCTTAAGCCGTTCCAAGTAAAAGGTTCACGGCTTCCTCCCGCTCTTTCCAGAACTTCTCAAAACGCTCAACCGGAAGTGGTTTTGAATAATAATATCCCTGAATCAGTTCGCAGTTCATCTTCTTAAGCTCCTGCTTCTGTGCCTTCGTCTCAACGCCTTCCGCCACGACAGATACACCGATTGCCTGAAACATCTCGAGCAGTCCGCCGACAATCTTTTTGCCGCGCTCCTCATTTGGGAAATCTTCTTTAAAAAAGCATTTGTCCAGCTTTATCGTATCAAATTCCAGCTCCTGTATCACATTTAAATTCGAGTACGCTTTTCCAAAATCGTCCATCGCACAGTGCGCACCTTTTTCATGAATCCACTGTAAAATGCGCTGCATTTTGGGCATATCAGAATAGCTCATATCCTCGGTAAATTCCAGTTCTAAATACTGCGCAGGTGCACCGGTCTCTTCCATAATCCGGTCATATTCGGCAAGAATCCCGTCATATTCCATATCCGCTTTCGACACATTGACAGAAATCACAATCGGTTCAATGCCTTCGCACTCCCAGCGATGCAACAGTCCGCAGACCTTCCGGAACATATAAAGATCCACCTGTACAATCAGACCGGAGTGTTCTAACATCGGCAGAAACTGATCCGGCGGAAGCATTCCATAAACAGGATTGTTCCAGCGAATTAAGGCTTCCGCTCCACCGATTTTAGCAGTTTTCGGACTCACCTTGGGCTGTAAATACATCTCAAACTCCTGATTCTCCAATGCGTTTCTCAAAATTCGGTAAAATTTATCTTTTTCCCGCATTTCCATACGGTTCCTTCCTTTCCATCCTTCGTCCTAATTCTCCCCATGTTTATTGGATACGAAAACAGCATACCCCAAAAAAGATGAAAATATTGTCGGAACTCGCCGATTTTTATCCTACTTCCTGTTTATCGCAGCTGTAGGTCAGCGGGACACCATAGGTTTCCTCATAAATCTGCTTCCAGACCTCAAAATTCTTTTCCATCATCATTCTGACATTCTGCGCCCGGTTCTTCTGCGGATCCGGGTAAATCGGCTCTGCCACATGAATCGTATATTCCTGCACATAAAAGCCGTCATCCCCTAAAATGTCACTGTCTTCCATTGTAATAAAGCAGGGAAGTACCGGTACACTGCTGGTCACTGCGAAGGTAAAGGCACCTTTTTTTAATGGCTTAGGCTTGCGATAATTCCACCACATACTCTGCTCTGGATATACCAGAACAAAATCTCCCCGTTTTAACACGATATCCATGCAGCGGATAAATTTCTCCATGGTATCCTTGTTAGAACTTAATGGAAATGTATTGCAGTTACGCATCAGCATACCGTAAAATCCCGGGAAATTCGTATAATTTCCTTCCCGGATGACACGGTAAAATTTGCGCCGTTTCTGATTGGATGCCTCATAAGCCATCTGAATGGCAAAGCTGTCAAATGCATTAAAATGGTTGCAGGTAATGATTGCTCCACTGTCAAGATTGCTGAAATTCTCAATCCCTTTAATATCCTTTACAATCATCTGCTTGTTTTCGAGGATGTTATTGAGAAAACTTCTCGCTACCGTATAGGTGAGCTTTCTTTTAATCTTACTTGTGATTTTCTTGCGCAGATAGTCGATATCCTCCGGGTGAAGCTCCTTTGTAGGCGGGTCTTCCTCCACGTCCACATCAAAGCGTCCCTCTCTCTCTAACTTCGCAATCCGCTCAAGCACTTCTAACCTGTCCTTTGCTTTCAGCTTTCCATTTTTTTTCAAATTCAGGTAGTTATTTTCTTTGGCAATCTCGTCCTTTGCAGTCTGTAGCAGCCTGTCGCAGGAAACGCTGTCCTCATGCCGCTCCTCGTCCGTATAATCCGCAAGAATCTGTCTGATTTCGTCATAAACTACCGTATTCTTCGCATATTTCCAGAAATGTTCTCCCAGTCTGCAATCCTCATAATGCCATGGCTTGGAAACCATGATATAGTGCAGCATATTCACCGTCTCAATCGGATAGGCAATCTCTCCGAACACCTCGGTATTCCACTGCTGCATAAGCCAGTGGACACGATTGTGGCAAATCAGATTCAGATAATCCTCATCCTGTGTTACTACAAAGTTGTAAACATGCAGCAGTTCAATAAACTGGTCGAGCACTTTATTTTCCCGGAACTGATTACAGTTTATCACCAAAAGCCCCGCATTGAAATAGTTATTCCGCTCTATTCCGAGCACTTTTTCGACATATTCCCCGTAAGTATCCACCTGAATCATGACCTGTTCATGGGCAGCTCCCACGTAAGCGTCTCCTAATTCTTCCAGATAAAGTTCTGAAATATCTCCTAACACGATGGTATCGCTGTCGATATAAATCGCTTTTTCATACTCCGGGAACATCTCTGCAATAAACATCCGGAAATACGTTGTTTTGGAATAATAATCACGCAACGGCAGCTTATCGTTAATTGACCTTAAATAATCCGTCACATCTTCAAAACAGATTTCAAAATTTTCATCTGCCATATCGCTGACTGCATGTTTCATTTCTTCGCAGATATTTGTATTTAAGATATGAATCCGGTACTGATATTCTTTTGATGCATTTTCCATCATAGATTTCAAAGAGACGATGGTATATTTTACAAAATTATCATCACAGGCATAAAAAACAGGAATGATTTTCTGATTGTCTTTCATCACAATTCTCCTCTATTTTCACTCTCGTATTTCTTCTTCAAATAGATATACTCATACAAAATATCGTCAAACACATAGTAACCAAAAATACGGTGGATATCGCTTACCATCCACTGCTTGATGTTTGCGGTGTGCGGATAAGGCAGATAAAAAAGCCTCTTGGAAAAATGACGTACCACCGTGTGCTTATGTAAAAACTTCTGGTCATTGAACCGCTGCGGCAGCATCTTTTTGCGTGTCGTGCAGCGTAAAATCGCACTCTGGTCTGCAAACACGAGTTTCTTTTCCCGAAGCAGTGCTCTTGCGCGTTTTAGCAGCCCGGTCTTTCGCATTTCCTTCATATTAAAAAGCAGCACACCCGCATTGATATAATTCGGCTGAATCAGATATTTCCCATAATGGTCTCTTGCCGCTGCATATTCATATCCGGTAAGCTCCGTATCATAGAGCAGCGTAATGTCCCTCTGAAACAAAATATCCGCATCCAGATATAAAATCTTATCCGGTATCTCCGGAATCAAATCCGCCAGAAGACGAATCAGCGTATACGGGGAACAATAGGCACTCTCATTCGGGCAGCCTGCAAATTCCTGTCTGTAAAGCTCCGTTACATCAACCGGAACCACACAGTTATCCGGATGATATTCCTTTAACACCTGTTCTAAAAACCGCACCCGGCTGTCTGTAATCACCGTGTATTCCGGTTTGATATGGCTTACATCCATCGTAAAGAGGAATACCCGAAACGGTTCTTTCGTCGTGGTTCGCTTTACAATGGACAGCATACAGGTAAGCACTCCGTCAAATACCCGTCCATTTCCACAAAATAACAGATTAATCATTTTCTTTTTCCTTCTCATACCGGATGACAGTGACATTACTGTTTCCGGCGCGCTCCTTCATCCTCTCATACACTTCATCCCGCAGTTTTTGCTTCTGCTGCTTCATCGAAAGTGTACCATCCGGATAAAACGGTCCATCGATATAGGTGACAATCCGGGGTCTTTTGGAAAATCTCCGCTTCTGATAGGTATTGGTCAGGCAAAACACCGGCGTCTGATACTGCACCGGATACCGGAACGATAGTTCCCGAAACGGTCTGATTCCCGTATAATAAGGCCAGATATGTGCCTCCGGATATATCATAATACAATGTTTCTTCTCTATTCTATGTTCGACTGCCCGCATAAAATTCCTCGCAGCATCCATATCATCCGGAAGCGGCAGTGCACCAAGGCTTGGCGTAATCGCACCTAACACCGGCATCGACACATTGTTCGGATGCACGATTACCGAAACGGTGCGCGGCATATTTACAATCGTCGGAATCAGCGCATCTGCCAGATTATGCGTGTGATTCCCATACATGAAATATCCCTGTCCCTTCGCCGCTTTTAAAACATCCTTATTTACAATTCTATGGTGAAAATACAACTTCATATACAAAAAAGCCAGCGGTGTCGCTATCACCCGATACCAGAATACATGGCAGATGCGTCCGAATAATCCGTCTCTGTCATACTCGTAACTGCCATCTATCTTCTTTGCGACAATGCTGTCTCCCGCAAATTCATCGTTTAATTCATCCCTGTAGTAAATGACCTTCTGCTCTTTTTTCATTCCAAATTCCCCATATTTCTGCCAAAAATATAGTATAACATTTCATTGACGTTGTCAATGCTTTTATGTAGTTTTGAAAACTATGTGTTGTATTTTGAACGCAAAAATCCCGGAACCACATCTTCCGTGGTTCCGGGATTTCTCTCTTAGTTTTTCAATTATCTCTGTACTCGTGCGCCTGCGCCGCCCATAATAGCTTCTACTTCTTTCTTGCTTGCCATTGTGGTATCGCCCGGAGTTGTCATTGCGAGTGCACCGTGTGCTGCACCGTAATTTACAGCGAGCTCTGCGTTCTCTGTGGTCATTAAACCATAGATTAATCCAGATGCGAAGGAGTCACCGCCGCCAACACGGTCCATAATCTCAAGACCCTTGTAATCCTTTGCCTTGTAGATTTCGCCGTCTGCCCAGCAGATTGCGCTCCAGTCGTTTACAGTAGCAGTCTTAACTTCACGTAAGGTTGTAGCAACAGCCTTGAAGTTCGGGTAAGTCTTTGCTGCTTCGTTAATCATCTTCTTGTATCCGTCAAGATTTAACTCTTTTAAGTTCTCGTCGTTTCCTTCGATTTCGAAACCAAGGCAGGCTGTGAAGTCTTCCTCGTTACCAATCATAACGTCTACATATTTTGCGATTTCTTTGTTTACTTCCTGTGCCTTTGCCTGACCGCCAATTGCGCTCCACATGGACGGACGGTAGTTTAAGTCGTAAGAAACGATGGTTCCGTATTTCTTTGCAGTCTTGATTGCTTCGATAACGGTCTCGCAGGACTGCTCAGATAATGCTGCGTAGATACCGCCGGTGTGTAACCAGCGTGCTCCAAGCTCGCCAAAAATATAATCAAAATCAAAATCAGCCGGTGTAGCTTTAGAAATTGCAGTGTTGGCACGGTCAGAACATCCAACGGCACCACGGATACCAAATCCACGCTCTGTAAAGTTTAATCCGTTACGGCAGATTCTTCCGATACCATCGGTCTTCATCCATTTGATAAGGGAAGTATCTACTCCACCCTGAAGAATGAAGTCTTCCATCAGCATACCAACCTCGTTATCAGCGAAAGCTGTGATAACAGCGGTATTCATACCGAAGCATCTTCTGAGTCCACGTACTACGTTGTACTCTCCGCCGCCTTCCCATGCACGGAAAGAACGAGCGGTACGGATTCTGCCCTCGCCCGGATCAAGGCGTAACATAACCTCGCCCAAAGAAACTGCATCAAATTTACACTCACTTGCTGGTCTTAAATTTAAATTCATCGTTTTCCTCCATTTTCTGGTCTCCAGGATTCCGGCAGACCGTTTCCAATATTCAAATTTCCTTTATTATAACACGTCCTGCCCCAGATATTCAACATCCTTTTTGTAATCGCTTACATTGTTTTTCAAAAAGTCCAAAATTTCCCAGCTTCGTGCACCAGTTCTTCCAGAATTTTCCGACTGTCCTCCTCCACACGGAAAGAAAATTCCGGATGCCACTGAACTGCCCACACAAACTGTTTTTCCGGCATCCAGACCGCTTCCACAAGCCCGTCTGTCGCATATGCCATCGCAGAAAGTTTTGATGAAAGCGTTTTCACCGCCTGATGGTGATAACTGTTGACCGAAAGCCGTTCTTTTCCGAGCAGCTTATAAAGCGGGGAATCCTTCTCCATCACAACCTCATGCACCGGTCTGTCATAAGGAGGCGTCTGGTGGTGATTTAACTCCGACGGATGCTCACTCGGCAAATCCTGATAAAGGGTTCCCCCAAGCATGGCATTTAAAAACTGGATTCCACGGCAGATGCCAAGCAGCGGCTTATCACGTTTTAACACCTCTTCTAACAAAAGTGCTTCCATCTGATCCCGTCCGGGACAGGTCTGCCCGCACTGTGGCAGACGTTTCTGCCCATAACACTCCGGCGCCACATCCTGCCCTCCCGTGAATAAAAACCCATCAAATCCATCTGCCATCTGACGGATATCCTGCATATCGCTCACAAGCGGCAGCATCACCGGGATTCCTCCCGCCATCGTGATGCCTTCCATATATCCCGGCAGCATCCAGTAGCTTTCTCTCTCCTCGTCCACAAGCGGGACAATTCCTATCATCGGTTTTTTCGTACTCATCCCTTATACACCTCCAGAAAACTTTGCTTTAAGTCCCCTAAAGTATCGTTATACATCATTTTTCATTATAGGTTTTACTTTTTGCAAAAACAAGTATATGATAAAAAAAAGAGGTGGACACCTTTTTCGGATTTCCACCTTTTTTCAGCATTCTGCCGTAATCTTATTTATTTTTATTCTTTTCCCACTTTGCGTAAAGTTTCACATTTCCTGTGCTTCCGCTCTCGATGGTTTTTACTCTGTTTTTGAACTTGCTGTCAGAGTACAAGCCCTTAAACTTGTATCCTTTCCGTGTCGGCTTTGCAAGCTTAATCGTCTTGGTCTTCATCGTGTAAACGGTCGGATTCTTACTGCTGTTCTTTCCGCCATTTAACTCATAACTGATGGTATATTCTTTCAGTTTCCACTGTGCATACAGGGTAACGGTTTTTCCATTTGCAGTTGTAAGATTTTTAACCGCTGCCTTGTTCTTATAAGTCTTTCCTTTGACAAGTATGTATCTGAAGCGTCTGGAAGATTTACGAATTGACCGTGATTTAACACAGCAGAATATCGCTGATATTTTACATTGTCAGCGGGAAGTATATCGAAGATATGAGAAGGGAGTCCGGGAACTTCCTTTATCTTATGCCGTCATTCTTGCCGATTACTATCATGTTTCGCTTGATTATCTGGTGGGAAGAAGCAATAAAAATAAAACACACATGATAATCTCATTTATCTGATGATTATCATGTGTGTTTTATTTTAATTCCATTTTAAATTTCTAATATTCCAAACTATTCTCCTTCAATAAGAAGTCAAACAAGTTCAATATCAATATTCCAGATTCGTTATAATGTGTCGGTCCATCCTTTACAATAATAATCTTCTTAAATGAATCATTGATATTTTGAAGCGATAACTGTTCCTGCTCCTCCTTTTCCCAGGTAGGCAAAGCCAACGCAGATTGGATATATAGTCGCTTAGATCCTTGATTACATACAAAATCTACTTCCAATTGTTTCTGGACTTTTTTCTTATCCGCAGTACTGTGATTATACTCAACCATCCCAACATCAACATTGTATCCTCGTACGAGAAGCTCATTGTAGATGATGTTCTCCATAATATGTGTTTCTTCATATTGACGGAAATTAATTCTGGCATTTCTCAAACCACAATCCGTAAAATAAAACTTCATCGGCGTACTAATATACTTCTTTCCTTTTACATCATACCGATTTGCTCTGCTAATCAGGAATGAATCCTCAAAATATTCCAAATATGTCTTTATCGTATCCGGATGCACTGAAACATTCTTCACTGTCCTAAATGTGTCAGCAAGTTTCTTTGGATTCGTCAATCCACCAATCGCTGATGCCAGGTAATCTAACAGTTCTTCCATTTCAGCCGGATTTCTTACATCATTTCTTTCTAAAATATCCTTGATATAAGTTTCTTTAAAAATATCTCTCAAATACGCAGCTTTATCTTCTTCATTTTCGATTTCAAGTATTTTCGGTAAACCGCCATACATTGTATATTCCTGCCACGCCTGCTGCCTGTCAATATTTCTTCCCTGCATATATTCCGCAAAAGACAACGGGAATAAATGCACCTGGTCGCCTCTGCCGCGGAATTCTGTGATAATATCCTTTGATAAAAATTTTGCGTTACTGCCAGTTACATAAGTATCTACATTTCTTAAATGCAAAAAACTATTTAATACATCTTCAAACTCTGAGACCATCTGCACTTCATCAAGCAAAACATAGTACATTTCATCATCTTTCACTGCATTATGAACATATTCGCACAGTACATCAGGGTCGCGATATTTTTTATCGATTCTATCATCCAACGCAATCTTTATAATATGCTCTTTATTCACACCAGATTGCAGCAGATATTCATAAAACAACTCACCTCTATTGAAAATTTAGTCTCCATGCCAACTTTTTTTCAATACAATTATACAGCCTTACTGCTTCAAACGTCAATATATGATTCCTACAATCAAAACGCAAAACAGGTGAACCTAAGTCCACCTGAAGCAATTCCATGATATTTGTTTAAGACTGTTTTCACAAAATTCCAAGCATCGTGCCTGCCCAGTACAAAAGTCCAAGCACCCAGCTCGTAAAAATTCCATACAAAATGACCGGACCTGCAATCGTAAATATCTTGCAGCCAATCCCAAAAACCTGCCCTTCCTTCTG
>ENA-ORNF01001427-ORNF01001427.1-human-gut-metagenome-genome-assembly--contig:-NODE-1427-length-20774-cov-6.457020_pt1 | contig 20774 bp, 16 predicted proteins | sample MGYA00242110_ERZ509012 | MGnify/ENA primary metagenome ERZ509012 (study PRJEB26280, sample SAMEA2338714) | human gut metagenome | biome: human gut; feature: human-associated habitat; material: faeces...
TCCCTTCAGGAACAGGAATTATATAAAACAAATAACCTGACGCAAAGCCTTACAGACGTATTTGTTGCCGTTGGTGAGGCGGCGAAAGATTCAGAAAAACCCATCTGCTTTTTTGTTGATGAAATGCAGTATATGAAAGGAAATGAACTTAGTTCGTTGATAGCTGCATTACATCGTACGAATCAACTGGGACTTCCTGTAATGATTGTTGGTGCAGGACTTCCTAAATTGTACAAAATGCTGGCAGAAGAAAAAACTTATACAGAGCGATTGTTTTCCTATCATGAAATAGGTTCTTTATCAAAAGAAGAAGCTTCACAGGCAATAACAGAGCCATTGAAAAAATTTAAAATAAACTATAGTCAATCAGCAATAGACGAAATATATGCTATTACGAAAGGTTATCCTTTTTTCATTCAGCAATTATGTAAAATAACATATGATTTATCACAGGAAGCACTTATTACTGAGATTGATGTAAAGAAGGCGGAAAAGCAATATTACGATATTTTAGATACCGGGTTTTTCAGATCCAGATATGAAAGATGCTCACAGACTGATAAAAGATTTATTTTTGCAATGGTTGCATGTGAAAATCTTCCATGTAACATAGCTAATGTAGCCAAAAAACTTAAAAAAAATGTTACTCAGATTTCGACAACGCGAGCACAGCTTATCAATAAGGGAATTGTTTATTCGGCGAAATATAGTGAACTTGACTTTACGGTTCCTGATTTTGACGAATTTATAAGAAGAAATCCGGAATATCAGGAATGGAAGAAAGAGAGCTGAGGAGATAGGAGGCGTCCGGCAATATGAATTATTATATCAGCGACCTGCATTTATTTCATGAAGCATCCATAAGATTTGATGACCGCCCGTATGCAAATCTGGAAGAGATGCATGCAGATATCGTGAAAAAATGGAATAGTAAAGTAAATAACGGAGATACCGTATACATCCTTGGTGATATGAGTATGCGTGGGAAGAACGAGGATCTCATCGCCCTGGTGGCAATATTGAAAGGGAAAAAGATACTGGTTAAGGGGAATCATGATGACGTGAGCGACCTCAGATATCGCCAGCTGTTCCAGGAAATCTGTGATTATAAGGAGATCCGGGACTCCATAGGCGGGAAAGCTTATGATCTGGTATTGTGCCATTATCCTATTTTCAGCTGGAAGCATATGAGACGTGGCACGATCCTGCTCTACGGACATACCCATAACAGCCCTGAGGACGATTATTTTCAGAAATGCCTGGACGGAATGAAAGAAAATGATTGCAGGCACATCGGCGAGGGTTCCATACAGGCATATAATGTGGGCTGTATGAAACCCCGGATGAATTATGTGCCGAGAAGCCTGCAGGAAATCCTTTTATAAGAAATCCTTCCGCATGGGATTGAATACATCGCAAAGAATTCCTTCTTTCAGGCAGGTGACACCGTGGGTCACTCCGGAGGGCATGTAGACACTATCTCCCTGATTTACGACCTTTGTCTCATCTCCGATGGTGAATTCAAAACTTCCTTTGGCAATATAAATGATCTGTAAGTGCTCATGGCTGTGGAAGCTGCCCTTTGCACCTTTTTCAAAATGGATCTCACACATCATAAGATCCTCTGAGTAGCACAGAATTTTTCTGGTAACTCCGGGTTCACAATTGGTGGCAGTGACATCCTGATTAAAGGTAAACATATTCGATTCCTCATTCTTTCTGCTGGTATTGTTAGCATAAAAGTCGGGGGCTTTTGACTCCGACATCATGCTATAGCGCTAAAAGTTATAAAAAGTGTATCATGCCGACAGACAGAATGCAATGAATGTGCTGCAACTCAGGACAGTAAAAACAGCAGATCCCGCCAGATCTGCTGTTTTTGTCTGTGTATATAAGCGTGAGAAACACACTTCTATCATAAATAAGATATCTGCAATTTAGAACTTCTCAGCAAAGCTCTTGTAGTATTCGTCAAAAAACTCGTTAACCTTTTCCATGATCTTCTTCATAATATTCACCCTTAACCTTTCTAAAACAAGTGAGTTGTTATGTGTCGTTTAAGGGGTCCGGCCTGACTTCCTTTTGATGATTATAATTTACCATATTGCGTTTATAATGTGAAATACATATAATAAAAGTGTAATAATACTTTATAGGTATTATAAAGAAGAAAGCACAGGATACCGCACGGAACAGATCAAGATACCGGATTTTCGGGAAATGTGGGTGAAGGGAGAAGAGAAAAAGATGGAATTGCGACATATCAGATATTTCAAAGCAGTAGCGGAAGAGAAAAGTTTTACCAGAGCGGCGGAGCAGTTGGCCATCGCACAGCCACCCTTAAGCCGTCAGATCCAGGATCTGGAGGCGGAGCTGGGCACTACGCTATTCGTGCGGACACCCCATAAGGTAACGCTTACCGAAGAAGGGGAACTGTTCCTGCAGTATGCAAATCAGATCCTGGACCTGGTGAACCGTTCGGAAGAGGATGTGAGAGAGCGCAAAGAAGGCTTGCAGGGAACGTTGTACATTGCTTCCGTAGAAGGCTGCGGTCCCAGACTTTTCGCAGAATGGATCGCAGGATTTCAGCAGAAGCATCCTCATGTACAATATAATCTGTGGAACGGCAATACGGATGATGTCAATAATCGTGTGACAAAGGGATTGTGTGAGATTGCCATGATCACAGCTCCGTACAATACAGAGGAGTTCCATGTACTGCCGGTATATGAGGAGCCCTGGGTGGCGATGATACCCAAGGGACATGCGCTGTATTCGGAAGAAAATGATCCGGTAAAACCATCGGAACTCTTGCCATATGATCTGTTGATCCCTTCCAGAGAATCCCGTAAGGGAGAAATCGATAAATGGTTTGAAAGTACAGGGAAGGCGCCGGTGATCAGGGGAAGAATTGCACATATGATGAATGCATATGAGCTGAGTCTGCATGACGTGGGCATCTCCATTTATCCGGCATCGATTTCTTCCCTGATCCGGGACAAAGATGTCTGCGTACGGGAAGTAGAGCATCCCGATGCCCATGCGGACTATGCGCTGATCTGGAATAAAAATCATACACTGTCTCATGTGGCGGAAGAATTTATTGCTTATGTAAAAGCAGAATCTAAACAGCAGTTGTACTATGCCTGAATTAACGCAACAGCGGAGAGTCTTTTGCGGATCGTCTTGTCAAAGGAAAGGAAAGACCTTATACTTGGAATCAGGAGGAAAATGGGATGAATATTACAGTATATCTGGGAGCAAATGAAGGAAATGATCCTTCTTTGAAGAAAGCAGTGCGTGAGCTGGGGACCTGGATCGGTGAAGGCGGTAACCGTCTGGTATACGGCGGATCTAAATCCGGGCTCATGGGAGAGATCGCAGAGAGTGTATTACAGGCAGGCGGCGAGGTGACCGGCGTGGAACCGCAGTTTTTCATTGATATGGAATATCAGTATGATGCCATTACGCAGCTGATCGTCACGAAAGACATGACAGAACGCAAGACGAAGATGATCGAGCTGGGAGATGCGTTTATTGCTTTTCCCGGCGGAACCGGGACACTGGAAGAAATTACAGAGGTAATGTCCAAAGTGTCACTGAAACATCTGGAAGCACCCTGCATCCTCTATAACCTGAACGGATATTACGACAGTCTGAAAACGTTACTTCAGCACATGACGGATATGGGATTGTCTTCTGCAGAGCGCCAGGAAGGCATTTATTTTGCTTCGGATTTGAAGGAAATCGTAGAGATCATAGAAAATCAGCGGAGTAAATAAAGGAATCATTACTCCGCCGGATCATTCTCAGAAGATGGGACATCAGTTAGGCTAATAGGTTAAAACACATAACTGCAATGCCCAGCACCACCAGGATCACACCGGTGACACGGTTCAGGGTCTTGGGGGTCGCCTTGTTGGCAAACAGTGCGGCAATCCGCGCCCAGATCAGGGTAAATACAACACATAGGATCCATACCGTCCAGTCGGGCATGCCACCGATGGCAAAATGAGATGCAGCACCGGTAAATGCAGTAAATGCCATGATAAATACACTGGTACCTACAGCGGTCTTCAGTTCATAACCCAGGACAGAAGTCAGGATCAACAGCATCATCATGCCGCCGCCGGCACCGATGAAACCGCAGATAAAGCCGATCAGCATACCGCATACCAGAGACTGGATGGCTCTTTTTTTCGCGGAGACACCCTGCATGGCTTCTTTGGTGGTCATTACGGGCCGGACAATGAATTTGATGCCCAGGAGGAACGTCATGAACACGGAGAAGTTTCCCATGGTGGAAGAGGGTACCAGACTGGAAATATAACTGCCGACTACAGTAAATACCAGCACACTTCCCATCATGATCAGGCCGTTTTTGACATCAATATTTTTATTTTTCGCATAGGTATAAGCGGATACGGCACTGGCCAGGACGTCCGAGGAAAGCGCAATGCCGACGGCCAGATACGGATCCATGCCGAGGAAAGTGATCAGCATGGGACTGATGACGGCAGCAGCGCTCATTCCGGCGAAACCGGTGCCCAGGCCGGCTCCCATGCCGGCGAAAAAAGTGACAAGAATCGTGATTAAAATCTGCATTTATTTATCTCCTTTCAGGATATTGTCCATATTTCTCTCCATGACATGAAGCATGTGGAAAAAGATCTCTTTGCTTGTCTCATCGGTGCCATCTAGCAGAGTATCTTTGAAAATGCTCTGTATCATGCGGCCTTTTTCGATGACATCCTGTGCTTTCTCCGTGCAGAACAGCAGAGTCTTCCGACGGTCATCCGGAGCCTCTCTGCGTTCCAGGTACCCCTCGCACACCAGCTTGTCCACATTGACGGATACCAGATTCGCCTTGATCCGGCGGATCTCCACGACATCACTGGCAGTGTGGTATTCCGGATTATTGCCGAAGAACATGAGAATATCAAAAGCTGTCTGTGGCAGCTTTAACTGCTGGCACAGAGGCTTGCACATGGCGTTGTAAGCCAGATTGAATTTTTGTACGAATTCGATATCAGTATTCATCCGAAGGCCTCCTTACTTAGTATTATACAAGGTGTAATTACTGAAATTACAAAAGTGAATATTTCAAATTTGAAATAATTGCTATATTGCATAGTATTACAGATAGTTTTCGAAGTCAATCATAAGATATTTTATTTCATAAAAAATTTATATTAATTATACTATCGTAAACATCATTTCGGTATGTTATAATTCATATTGGAATTACTATTCAGAGACTGTGGGCATACAGAAGAAAGTGCCGGGAGGAGACATGAGTATCAATACATATGATGAACAGAAATTCTGGGAGGAAGTGGATATCCTGTTCCCGGATATTGTAAAAGCCATTACTTCTCTGGCGAAAAAGTCCTACATATCCATAACCAATCTGCGGAACGGCGTGACATGGTGGTCCGAGAAGGCGATGGAATATTTTGGTATGCAGGAGAACTATACCATTCGCGGACAGGAAAAATCAAAAAGATCGATTCATCCGGATGATCTGGAGGATTTCCGGAGGGGATTCCGGGAGAGAGTTGCCGGGAAAAATATGGACGAGCCCTGGGAATACCGGGTGCGTGACGGAAGCACCTACATCCGGATCAGTGCCAGGGCGAAAATGCTGAATGATAAGGATGGAAAGCCTTTTGTGATCGTAATACGATATAACAACTACAGTATTTCCGACGAGGTGGATGCGACCACCGGATTGCATACGGAACCGGCGCTGGACCGGGAGATCAGGGAATTCCTGGAGGAAAGCGGACAGGGGACTCTGCTGAAGATCGGGCTGGATCAGTTCAGTCATATCAATGTTATGTACGGTGCTGCTTTTTCGGATAAGATTCTGAACTGTGCGGCACAGGAACTGTTGCGCCTGTTAAGGGGAAAAGGATATGTATACCGGCTCTCCGGTGCGAAATTTGTGATCAGCTTTAAAAATGTATCCAAAGAGGAACTGCAGACGATATACGATGAGATCGTAGAAGCGTTTGAAAATACAGAGGTAGAGGGGAAAAAGATCCCTCTGAAGGTATCTGCCGGCGCAATATTTATGGAACCTTATATGAAGGAGACAAATGCGGTCCGCAGCCGTCTGACCTACGCGTTGAACCATTCCCGGCTTGAGCATCACGGAGAGCTGGTGATTTTTAATGATGAGGTCTGTGGCAGTGACGAGAACCAGTTTGAACTGATCGGTGTGATCCATCAGTGTGCTACGCATAACTTTGAAGGCTTTCGGATGTTCTATCAGCCGATTGCCGATACGAAGACCGGCAAGATCCGGGGAATGGAAGCGCTGCTCCGTTGGGAACTGGAGCCTTACGGAATGGTGTCCCCTGGTGTGTTCATGGAATGGCTGGAACAGGACCCCTGTATTTTTGATCTGGGGAACTGGATCCTTCGGACAGCACTTACGGATGTACAGAAGCTTCGCAAGGAGACGGAAGGCTTTTTCGTCAATGTCAATGTGGCGGCGGCACAGCTGGAGCGCAGAGAGTTCCGCAGTGCAGTTATGAATATTTTAAAAGAGACCGGTGCAAAGCCGGAAGAGCTTTGTCTCGAATTAACAGAGCGATGCAGAGATCTGGATATTCATTTTCTGCGTGGGGAGGTAGAATTCTTCCATTCCCAGGGGATCAAGATCGCACTGGATGACTTCGGAACGGGCAACAGTTCCTTAAGTCTGGCACTGGAGCTTCCATTTGATGAACTGAAGGTAGATATGAGCTTCATCCGTGATATTAAGAGAAAACCTCAGAATCAGGCCATGGTGCAGTCTATCGTGGATTATGCCAGGAGGACTAATGTCGAGACCTGCATCGAAGGTATTGAGAATAAGGAAGTCAGCGACTATATCGAGCAGTTTGGGTCTACCTGGCAGCAGGGATATTATTATTCCAAGCCTGTACCTATTGATCAGTTTGAGGATGTGCTGCAAAAACAGGCAACGGAAAAGAAATAAACAGTTATCCCCGGATCGTATTTGGTGCGATGCCGTATTTTTTCTTAAATGCGCGGCGGAAGCTGGTCAGATTGTTGTAACCGACCGCCACATATAAATCAGCTATTTTAATATTCGTTGTTTCCAACAGGTGTTTTGCCTGCGTCATGCGGACCTGTTCCAGATACGTAGAGAAGTTTACGCCAACTGTTTTTTTGAACAGGAAGGAGAAGTAACTTTCGGAGATGTGGAACAGGTCTGATATTCTGCTTAAACATAAGGATGGATCTCCATAATTCTCATCAATATAGGACTGAATGCGCACGATCAGCTGGTTGTCGTTTTCCGGTTGCTTGTTTTTTTCACATAATTCCAGAGCAGTCTGCTCGTAATTTTCCAGAGTAGAATCTTCGGACAGACCGGCTAAGCTTGTATCATCGTAAGAGATATCATTATCCCGCACTACTTTCAACAATGTGATTTCAATGTTTTCTAATAGCCAGTTTACTTGCCGGGAATTCAGCTTTCGTTTCTTAAAATTTTCATCTTTAATAAAATTTAAAATTGCCTTTGTCTGTTTGAAGTTACCGGATTTTACAAAATTATACAGCTGTTCCGCAACCTCATTAGGATAAAAGAAGGAATCCTGACATTCCAGAATCTCACGATACATGCACAGGTAACCCGGGCTGGAGACACGTTTTACAGCCTCTTTGGATTGGCGATACGATTTCCAGACGGAGGAGATGGTGTCGGTTGTACAGCCTAATCCACCATAAATCCAGATATTGTATTCCTGCAATAGAGTAGTATGAACATGTGAAAATAAATCTTCGACCTTGTCCAGTTCTTCTCGGTCATATAATAAAATAGTATAAACACTATTGCGGGAACCTTGCATGATATAGGAATGTATAAAATAACTGGAAAGGATTTCGGAAATAACATCCGCATAATCAGGGGAGAGGATGTTGATCATTCCCTGAGGGTCATTATTTAGCTCCAAAGTATCCAAGTAGACATTACAGTATAATATAGCAAAGGAATTGGCATTAGCGGAAATGGAAAGATAATTTTGGGCATATGCAGCTTCTTCCTCACTCAGAATCGTACCATGAATCAATTGATCAAAATAATAATTGCGTAGGGTGATCTTTTGGGACTCATTTAACCGCATAAGCTCTTCATGGTTGAAATTAACTTCTTGAAGACGATATTCCATTGCTTCATAGGGTTTATAATTGGCCTTGGATAACAGCACAATAATCAAAAAGCTTCCTACGACACCCAAAAAGACAATGAACAGAGACAGTAACTGCAGTCCGTTTCCCGGTGCTCTCATGGAGGACGTAGGAACAATCAGATAATAGTTCAGATTCGGTGTCTGTGCGGAGGTATGGAGCACCGTGACGGGCACGCCCTGAAATATGGTGCTGGAATATCCCCGTTCGGAATAATCCAGCGAGGAAAGCCGAGAAGCATCCGTTTTTTTCAACAGCGCTTCATTGCTACTGAAAGTAAGCATGGTGTCACCGTTACTATCCTGAATGATGAGACAGCCATTCTTCATCAGATCGACAGAATCCACCATTTGCTGCATATAATCAGCATCCAACTCGAAAATGATGTCAGCATTGATGTTTTTAAAGGTATAATTCTGCAGAGAGACAGCATAACAATAGTTTTTTCTATGTGGGGTATATTCGGTCGCAAAACGGTCAAGAGGCAGAAAATGGTTATAATTGTCGGAGGATTCCAGAGTCTCCTTCCAGTCCTCATATTTTGCGAGATCCAGTTTCTGATTGTTTTTATAAAAGGAATAAAGATTCTCAAAATCATTATAGCTGATCACATAGTCTGTATGACGCAGATGGATATAGTAGGTCTGGATTGGCTGGAGAGAGTAGTCGGAATACATATCTACCAGAGCCTGTTTGGTAATATAGGCATTATAATAAAACGCCCGTTCGCCCTGATCGGCTTCCGCCAGACGGGAGAGACTGGAATTATTTGCCATGCGCCTGGAAATCAGATAAATATTCGCATAGCAGCTGCTGTATTGATCGGATACATTTTTCAGAGAAAGCATATTTTCATTCAATAGTTCCTGCTTTACATTATGTGAAAGAATAAAATGGAAAACAATTCCCAGAATGAGCACAATGACCAGGAGCAGACTGTAGGAAGTTATCAATTTTATGAAGTATTTATTTTTTTTGGAATTCATCACAAAAACCCTCCTGAAAGATATTACTATAGTATCATAATCGACAAAAAAGGCAATGGAATAAGATGCGGTAAAGTAAAATGTGTACCATTGACATAAAAAATGAACCCCGGATAACGAAAAATATGTACATCAAATATTGAAATATGTGGCTTTTAATTGTGCAGGATGGCAGATATAATGAAGGCACATTGATACTTCCGGCGCCGAAGTGACAATCATCAACAAACGAGCAGTAAAGAAACAAAACAAAAAAATAAGAAACAAAATAAGAAACAACAGAGAAGATAACAGAATATGGACGGAGGTTATTTATGGTAAAGAAAAAGTTGTTATCAGTTGCACTGGTTGCGGTTACCGTATGTTCCATGATATTTACAGGGTGTGGTAGCTCTGCGGAAAATACGGGAAATGATACGGGAAATGATACAGGAAAGACAGATACCGGCGCACAGGCAGGAAATACTGCGGGGGATGTTGCGGATGATGTAGAGAAACCGGAAAAGATTACAATTATGGTAGACGGAACATTTACGCAGCTGGCAGATGGTCAGGAAGAATGGGTCAATAAATGGGAAGAACTGACAGGAATTGAACTGGAAGTTATTCAGCCGGATCACAATGCTTACTATGATGTGGTGGGACAGACATTTGCCAGCGGACCGGAGAACTGGCCGGATGTAGTAATCCTTGGATCTTCCTATTATTCCGGATATGCAGGAGAAGGAGCTCTCTGGGATATGACGGATGCCTGGAACAATTCGGAGCTGAAGAAGAATCCCAATACGGATGTGAGTATCGTAGAAGGGAATATGCTGGATGGACACCTGTATGGACTGTCACTGATCGGCGGTGGTGGTTGCATAACTTACGTTAGAAAACAGTGGCTGGATAATTGTGGACTGGATATTCCTACAACGTATGAAGAGTACCTGGAAATGCTGGATGCCTTCAGTAACGGTGATCCGGATGGAGACGGCATTAAGGGCAATACCATTGGTGTGTCCGCAGCCGGATTTGTAGGTAATGAAGCTCCTTATACTAATTATCTGCCGGAATTCTATCAGGACGCATATCCTTCCTTCTATCAGGGAGAAGATGGCGTATGGAGAGATGGATTTACCGAGGATTCCATGAAAGAAGCGATCAAGAGATTACAGAATGCTTACAACAAGGGTTATATCGACAAGGAAACTCTGACGAATGCGACCAGTAATTGCCGTACCAAATTCATGGAAGGTGAGTTCGGAGCATTTACTTACTGGGCAGGCGGATGGACTGATACGATGTCGGAGGGACTGATTGCAAATGGACTGGACGGCGAACTGGTATTTATGCCGCCTATCGCAGAGCTTGGAAAATACTGGCAGAGATGTGCACCGGTGTATGCGATTACTTCTTCGTGTAAGAATCCGGAAGGCGTATTCAAATATTTCCTGGAAAGCATTTTTGATAATGGAGATGTGGAATCCTTGTGGTCCTATGGAGTAGAAGGCGTTCATTGGTCCAGACAGGCAGAAACAGTATGTGGTAATACATATCAGGATGGAGAATTCCATATGCTGGAGAGCCGTTCTCAGCCCGGAACACAGTATGGGGGCGGTATTATAGGAAATGACAATATCTGCCCGTTGACAGAAAGACTGATTCCCGTAAAGAAATATACAGAGGAATCTGTGGAAATCTTCAATGCCAATAACAAGACGGCACCTCTGCCGGTAACAACAGATGTGATGAGCCAGTATAACGGCGATCTGACCAGTTTGAAGAACTCTATTATTGCGGACTGTGTAGTACAGGGTGTTTCTGTGGAAGAGGGATACAAACGATTTGAACAGGAAGGCGGAGCTGAATGGTCTCAGGCAATCGTAGATTCCTTGAATAAATAATCTGGTAACAGTATAGGAGGTTGCATTATGATAGATAAAATGAGAGAGCTGACAGACAGGCAGATGCAGGATTTTGTAAGAGTGTTGGAAAAAAGAAGGGTTCCGCTGCATAGTGTTCTGATAGCGCAGCATGGGAAGCTTATATTTGAAAAATATTATGCACCCTATTGCCGTAATAAACTTCAGAGAATGTTTTCTGTGACTAAGAGCTTTACTTCTCTGGCAATCGGATTGTTGGAGCAGGAGGGGAAGATTTCCCTGCAGGATCATATCTGCGATTATTTCCCGGAATTTCTTCCCGGAGTGGTACATCCCTGGCTGGCAGAGATGACGATTGAAAATATGTTGAAAATGCAGACCTGCCACAATATGACGACTTATAACAAGACCAGCACAACGGAGAACTGGGTGAGGAGCTTTTTCCAGACAGAACCCACCCACAGACCCGGAACGCTCTTTATGTATGATACCTCATCCTCCCATGTACTCTGTGCACTGGTAGAAAAACTGACTGGTAAGAAGATGCTGGATTATATGAAGGATAAGCTGCTGCGCCAGATTGGCTTCAGCGAGGAGTCTTATATCTTAGAGGATCCCTTTGGAACCTCTATGGGAGGGAGTGGCCTGATGGCTACTCCCGAGGATCTGCTACGTACCGGTTGTATGATGTTAAAGCAGGAAAAAGGTTCCTATGTAGCGAGAGCGACAGAGCCGAGAACAGCAACACAGCTGGATGGAGCTGATGGCTGGTATGGATATATGATTCCAATTCCGATGGAGGGAACTTTTGGAATGATGGGGATGGGCGGACAGATGATGCTGGCATTTCCGGAAATGGATCTCGTCGTTGTAGTAACAGCAGATACGCAGGGGATGGTCGGAGTCGAGCAGCTGATGCAAAATGCTGTGACAGAAGTTCTACTGAAGGATTGTTTTCCGGAAAACGATGTGGAGAAAACAACGTTGCCTGTGCTGCGTACAGTGTTTGAAGGAAAACCTTGTGCAGATTATGGGAAAAAATATCCCCTGCTCCGAAACAAGTATGGATTTACATGGTGTGGCGTGACTTTTTCCGAGGAGGATCAAAAAGGAGTACTCTCGTATGAAATAGAGGGAAGAGAATGTCAGATTCCTTTTGGAATCGGACATCTGGAAGAGGGAGAGTTCCCTATATACAAGGAGAAATGTGCTGCCTCCGGAGCCTGGATAGATCAACATACGCTGTATATCCTTTGTTGGTTGATTGGAGAAAGCGTTGCATCCATCCGTTTCCGTCTCTATTTCTCGGAAGATGGATTGACGGTACATATGAATAAAACAGAAGAGACAAAGTACAACGAATATATGGGATTTTTGAATAGCTGATATAGAGCAGCCGGAACGGAGGGTAAGCGTTGAATGTGAAAGAGAAAGAAAAAACTTTGCCTAAGAGGACACCTGGGGGAACCGTGTGCAAGCACGCCCGTGCATATCGGGGAGTCTATCTGATGGCGACACCGGTATTGGTGTCAGCATTGATATTTTATTATCTTCCTATGTTTGGTATCCGTTATGCCTTTTTTACATATAAAGGAATCAATGATCCGATCTTCGTAGGAATGAAGCATTTTGTAAAAATGTTCAGTATGCCGGGGTTTTGGAAGGCGTTCAGTAATACGCTGGTGCTGAGTATTACAAAGCTGATTTTAAATACCGGTGCTGCAGTTATTATTTCGGTATTATTGAATGAATTGATTTTTTTAAAGTTGAAAAAGGTATTTCAGACGATTGTATACATTCCGCATTTCATGTCCTGGGTAGTGGCAGCATCCATCTTTTCCATGATCCTGTCTCCGACATCTGCGGGATTGGTCAACGATGTCATGATGAAATTACACTTGATCACGGATAATATCTATTTCCTCGGAGACCAGAAATGGTGGAGATTTTCGTATTACATAATCAATGTCTGGAAAGATACCGGCTGGGGAACGATTATTTTCATGGCGACGCTGGCGGGGATCAGCCCGGAATTGTATGAAGCAGCGTCGATGGATGGGGCAAACCGCTTCCAGAAGATGATCTATATTACTTTGCCTGCGTTAAATAATACGATCGTGACGGTACTGGTATTGAATCTGGCGAAGGTTATGAATCTGTTTGAGTCCGTTTTTGTATTACAGAATGATGCCGTTATCAAGGTATCGGATGTATTGCAGACTTATATCTATACGCAGACATTTAACTCCGGTGCAATTCCGGATTATGGGTATACGACAGCGGTCGGTATGTTTTCCTCTATTATAAGCTGTATTCTGGTACTGGTATGTAACAGGGTAAGCCATAAGACGAGAGGAAGAGGTATTGTATGATGAAAAAGAAAGTGAAAATTTTTGATATCGTATTGATCGTGATATTTACGGTATTTTCTCTGCTGATGATCATCCCGGTATATAAAGTGCTGGTGGACTCTTTCGATCTGAAGACGGCTTATGGCATGAAACTGTTTCCGGAGCAGTTCGGGTTCGCAGGGTATAAAACAATTTTTACCAATCCGACGATGTTCAGACCGTTTCTAATCTCCTGTTATACTACTGTTATGGGTACGGTCATGGGACTGCTGATCTCTGTGCTGGGAGCGTATGTATTGATCCAGTGGAAGATGCCGGGGCGGGCATTTATTGCCAATGTACTGCTGTTTACAATGATATTTAATGGAGGTATGATCCCGACTTATCTGGTTATGAAGGATTTCCATCTGACAAATAATCTGTGGGGGGTAATTCTGCTGCCTGCCATAAATGTCTACAATCTGGTGTTGATGAAGAATTTCTTTGAAGGAATTCCTGTGAGCCTGATGGAATCGGCAGAGATTGATGGCTGTTCACATTTCCGGATCTTGTACAAGATTGTATTACCGCTGTCGAAAGCAGCACTTGCATCTATCGGACTTATGTATGCGGTAGGATATTGGAACGATTACACCAATTATAAGCTGTATATCACGAATTCAAATCTGTATAACTTCCAGATGAAGCTGCGTGCATTGATCATGGGAAGTGATCTGCCGTCAGCGATAGAAGGAGCTACAGAAAATACAGTAAAAAATGCAGCAGTCATCGTAGCAATCCTGCCGTTTATGATCATTTATCCATTCTGCCAGAAATATTTTGTACAGGGTGTAAATATCGGAGCAGTAAAGGAATAATAAAGAAAACAAAAATGACACCAGCATATAATTGCCAGGTGTCATTTTTGTGAAATAAAATCTCAAGAAAATCTTAAGAATTTTCGGTGGACAAACATAGGACTTTAGGGATACAATGTATTCTAGAGTGTCGGTCGAGAGACCGGATAGAACAAACAGATGAAAGGAAGCATTCATGAAAAAGAAAGTACTTGCAGCAATTTTAATTGCAGTAGGCGTTCTGACCGGATGTGGGAATGCAGAGCCCATCGCATCTCCTATCCAGACAGTGGAAGCAGAGCCTATTGCTACTGATACCAAGGAGACCGTAGAGCAGCCGACAGCGACAGAAGAGCCTGTAGAAGAGGTAGGCCCTGAGCATACCTACCGTAGTGAGCTTACCAATGAATGGATCGATGAGGATCTGAAGGATCAGCGCCCTATCGCTGTCATGGTAGATAATGAGAGAACAGCACTTCCTCACTATGGGGTAGCAGATGCAGATGTTGTATATGAGATCATGAACAGTACTATGAATGACAGAATTACCCGTTTCATGGTATTGGTGAAAGATTGGACAAAGATTACCCAGCTGGGCAGCATACGTAGTGCACGACCTACCAACTTTATGCTGGCAGCAGAGTGGAACGCAGTTCTGTGCCATGATGGTGGCCCTTACTTCATCAATGAATGGGCTGCAAAGGATTATTCCGCAAACTTCAGCGGCGGCTTTGCCCGTTTTAACAACGGTAAGGCAACTGAGTTTACCGAGTACATTACCTATGACAAATATACCAACAGCCAGAAGGGCAAGACCTATGACGGACTGCAGCAGCGTTTTGCAAACTCTAATTATACTACTACCTACAATGAGCATTATCAGGGAGAGCATTTTAAGTTTGCAAAGGGTGAGGTTAACTTCGACGACAGAAGCGATGCTATTGCTGCAAATACCATCCAACTTCCTTTCAAGCATAACGGTTCTACTCTGAAGTACAACGAAGAGACCAAGACCTATGATTACTATGAGTATGGTTCTGCGCACAAGGATGCAGAGACCAACGCACAGCTGACTTTCCAGAATGTTATCATTCAGGATACTACTTTTGCAGAGCTGGGAGAAGGTTATCTGATCTACAACGCTATTGACAGCGGACGTTCCGGATATTATATCACCGAGGGTAAGGCAATTGAGATTACCTGGAGCAAGCCTTCTGAGAATGGTGTTACCCATTACTACGACAAGAAGTCCGGTGAGGAGATTGAGATCAATACCGGCAAGACCTATATCTCTCTGGTTCCTTCTGATGGCTGGAGCAATCTTGTAATTAAATAATTTTGTATCAGAATAAGATCCCTTCCACAGGTGTATGCCGTGGGAGGGATTTTTAGGCTATAAAGATTTGGTGAGTTTATTCAAAATAGAGCAAGAAAAAAGTATTTTGAAGAGGATAACGCTAAAAATATCATAGATAACGCTGATAATTTGCTGTACAATGTGACATGGAATACAGAAATAGAGGGAGTGACAGCAATGAAAGCAGCGAAAAAATATAATCCGGATCTGATTCTGCATGGAAATCTGATCAAAGCTATTTTGTCACTGGCAATTCCGGTGGTGATCAACAGCTTCTTACAGACAATGTATAATCTGACGGATACTTATTGGCTGGGGAAGATCGGGACAGAACAGCTGGCGGCGATTAATCTGGTGACACCGATGCAGAATATTATCACAAATTTTGGCAGCGGCATCACCGTGGCCGGTGCAGTCCTCATTGCGCAGTATATCGGCGCCGGAGAGAAAGAGGATGCCAGATCCATGGCAAACCAGATATTTGCCTGTGCCATGGGATTTGCAGTGGTCTGTGCTACACTGTGTTTTCTGGGAACGCCGGCGATTGTGAACTGGTTGGGAGCAGACGGAGGAACTGCGTATTATGCCAGAGTCTACCTGCGTGTAGTCATCTGGGATATGCCCTTTTTATATATGGTCAATATTTTCTCAGCGGTGCATCAGGCACAGGGAGATACCGTGCGGCCTATGTTCTTGAATCTGGGAGGCATCACGCTGAATCTGTTCCTTGATCCGTTTTTCATGATCATTCTCGACATGGGCACTGCTGGTGCAGCACTGGCAACATTGCTGGCAAAAGCGATTCCGGCGATGGTGGCATTTGGCTTGTTGTGCAGACAGGAAAATGATATTTGTCTCAACCGGAAATATATGAGATTACAAAAGGAAAAACTGGGAATGATCCTTAAGATCGGATTGCCCACCGCCATCGGAGGAAGTACCATGCAGCTGGGATTTCTGCTCATGAGTAAAAACGTATTTGTCTACGGTACGGAAGCCATGGCAGCCTACGGTATCGGCAACAAGGTCAACGGACTGATCACACTGCCCTCCAATGCCATCGGCTCAGCAACAGCTACCATCGTAGGGCAGAACATGGGAGCAAAGCAGCAGGATCGTGCGGAGAAGGGATATCGGTTTTCCATGTGGATATCGGTTGTATTTTTGTTCATAGGTGGTATGATCTTATCAAGAGATATGATCTCCACGGCGATTGTCAGGATCTTTTCCAAGGATGCGGAAGTTGTGGGCATGGCGGCAGACTTTTTAAGTGTCATGGCCTTCTGGTGCTTTGCCAATGGGGTATACAATACAACCTCCGGATTGTTCCAGGGAACCGGGCACACGGAAGTCACCATGGCCATTGATGTGACCAGATTGTGGGTATTCCGTTTTGTGACATTGTGGTTCTGTGAGAGCGTGCTTCATATGGGCGTGCGCAGTGTCTGGTACTCCGTGGTGATCAGTAACGGTATTTCTTCCCTGATCCTGTATCTTCTGTACCGCAGCGGTATCTGGAAAAAGACAAGGATCAAAGTAGGAAAAGAAGAAGCCGCATAGGAGTGGCATGGAGAAAAAGAGAAACTACAGAAAACGTATTATCCTATATGTAAGCATCGTTGTGGTTCTGCTGGTACTTCAGGTAATTGCCTGGAACAGCAGGACATTCAGCGATGCTTATATTGCTTATATTTTCCCGATCTGGGTCAATACTTATGGCAGATTCACAGGGATGTTTCCCTTTTCCGTGGGCGAGTGGATGATCGTGGCAGGGCTGCTGGTGGTATTGACAGCTGTTCTATTGGGATGCAGTATGCTGATTCCGGGGTGTAGATACTCAGAAAAATACAGACGGGGTGTAAAAGGTTATTTTCGTTTTTTTGCATGGACGCTGCTTGCTGTATTTGCCATTATGACGCTGAATTGTACCATGATCTATCACGGCTCTACATTTTCGGAGAAATATTTCGGAGCGTATGAGGGGCAGCAGGATCTGACGGTACAGGAGCGTACGGAGAAATTGCTGCGGATTTATAATGATATCGTGGGGCATTGCAACGAACTCAGTGGGATTATGGAGAGAGATGCCGATGGGGCGGTGGTATATTCCGGCGGAGTGGATGCCAGTGGGAAGATTGTGGATATGGAGGATAAAGCCATCGATGTGATGCAGAGTCTGGGGAAAACTTATGACCAGCTGGATGGATATTATGCGAGACCCAAGCGGATGTTTTTCTCTGATCTGATGTGTCAGATGTATATGTGTGGCTATTATTTCCCTTTTTCCATGGAAGCCAATTATAATGATGTCATGTATCTCATGAAAAAACCGGCCACCATGTGTCACGAACTGGCACATATCCGGGGATACATTTATGAGGATGAAGCGAATTTTATTGCATTTCTGGCGTGTGTGGAATCAGACGATGCGACATTTCAGTATGCCGGATACTTGAGTGTGTTGAACTATGTGGCAAATGATCTGTATAAGACGAGGCAGGCAGACCCAGAGAGCTATGCGGCAGCCAGAGAGGCAGTGCATCCTCTGCAGATAGTGCAGCAGGTGCAGGAGGATAATATTTTTGTCACACAGGCGGAGTGGGATCGGATCAACGGCAAAGCAGTCGTGGATACCGAGACTGTAGACAGTGTCTCGGACACTATGACAGATGCTTCCCTGAAAATGAACGGCGTATCCGACGGTATGATCAGTTACAATCGTGTGGTGGAACTTTTACTGCAATGGTATGAGATAAAATAATCGTTTCGGGGCAGCCATTGTATCTGATAGATGAATAATTGCAAAAATTTAAAATTTTTTTGAGGAAGTACTTGACATTTGGTGAGAAATTATGTAAACTACGATTGTTGTGACGCAGAGCAGTCATGAAACAGGATTGCAGGTAGGATTAAGTCGCCGGCCCAGATAGCTCAGTTGGTAGAGCAGAGGACTGAAAATCCTCGTGTCACTGGTTCGATTCCGGTTCTGGGCATTTTTATTTTATGTAAACGGAAAGACTGCGTATACCGCAGTCTTTTTTCTATATTTTATTATTAGAGAAAGAACTCTAATGCAGAAGAGTAACTGTAGATTTATGATTTGATGATAGGGAGAGATTGATTTGGCAAGCATTGGAGATGTAGCAAAATTAGCTGGAGTATCAAGAAGCACTGTTTCACTTGTGTGTAATAATAAAGGATATGTATCTGACGAAACCAGGAAAAAAATTGAAAAAGCAATGAAGGAATTAAATTATATTCCAAGCGAGCTTGGCCGTAATCTGAAGATGCAAAAATCAGGAATTGTAGGAATTATTGTTCCAGATATCGCACATCCCTTTTTCAGTACGTTTATTAAATACGCAGAGAAAGAACTGTATTCCAGAGGGTATAAGGCACTGGTTTGTGGAACAGCTGGGCGTGAAGATGTAGAAGAAGCTTACCTTCAGATGCTGGATCGTAGAACTATGGATGGCGTGATTATGGGAGCTCATTCACTGAAGAAGGAGAGATATCTTAAGATTGACAGACCAATCGTAACAATTGATTGTTATTTGGCAGATTATATTCCGACTGTTCATGTAGACAAGAGACAGGTTGCAGAGAAAGCAGCGTCGCTTTTTCTGGAGAAGAACAGAAAGAAAGTCGTACAGCTTGTAAGTTCTCATACGATTAAGAACTATGAGGATGAAAAGGAGAAGGTATTCCGCGAAATACTTCAGAAAAAAGGTTGTGAAGTTGTAGATATTTCTGTGGGATATAATACATTTACTACTGAAAAGTATCAGGATGCTGCAGCTCGTGCATTTGAGACATGTAATGATATGGATGGAATTCTTGGTGTTGATATGGCTGCAGCTGCCTGTATGAGAGAAGCGCAGTTACGAGGAAGAAAAGTTCCAGAGGATCTCAGCATAGTTGCGATTGATGGAACGTATATTACAAAAATCGGACCAGAAATTCTGACTGCGATTGTTCAGCCAATTGAAGAAATGGCTCAAAAATTAGTGTCAATGATCATCTCGCAAATTGAAGGGAAAAAAATTGAAGAAGTTGAATCTATTTTTGGCGTGACAGTCCAAAGTGGTGAAACATGTTAAATTACATGTTACTTTTTACCAAATATCACGACTTTAATTTGTTGAAAAATACAGAAAACAAAAAGAATTGATTAAATTCATTGACAGCGAAATGGTAATGATCTATTATAATCAACAGATATCGAAACGATTCGATAAACAAAAATAACAGTGGCCGATAGGAAATATTCCAAGGCCACTATAAAAAACAAACATATCGAATCGATTTGATAAAAACGATATATGTTATAATAGCACAAATAGGAGGTAATGAGAGATGAAAAAAGATCCTGTAAAGACAGCGCAGGAAATTCTGAAAGCATTTGGCGGAAAAGAAAATGTAATCAGTGCGACACATTGTGCAACCAGGCTTCGCGTGGAAGTAAAGGATGCATCTATTATTGATGAAGAGGGGATGAAAGAGATTCAGGGAGTAGCAGGTTATTTCTCAAAGAGTGGCCAGCATCAGGTGATTCTTGGAACTGGATTTGTGAATAAAGTTTGTGCTGAGTTTCAGAAACTGGCAGGAGTGACAGCTGGAGATGCTGAAGTAACAGAAAATGGGGAGAAGGAAAAATTATCTTTCCAGAGTACAACAAAGATGATTTCTGATATTTTTATTCCTATCATTCCGGTACTTCTTGCAACAGGTATTCTGATGGGAGTAAGAAGTCTTCTTGTAAATGGATTTGGAATTGAGTTATCACCATCTTTTGATACAGTATTTTCTGTATTAACAGACACAGCATACACATTTATCCCAGTATTAGTTGCATGGTCTGCATGCAAGAAGTTCGGTGGCTCACCGATCCTCGGTATTGTACTTGGGCTGATGCTTGTATCACCAACTCTTCCAAATAAATGGGATGTGGTAAATGGAGTTGCTGATCCGTTAAGTTTTGTCTTTGGACCGTTGCATTTAAATATTACAGGTTATCAGAGTTCTGTAATTCCTGCATTATTCATGGGATTCTTTGCAGCAAAACTGGAGAAGAAGTTACATCAGGTGATTCCGGATATCTTAGACATGCTGCTTGTACCATTCCTTACTTTACTTGTTTCACTTTTGGCAGGACTCTTTGTTGTAGG